>WBZO01000020.1_pt1:345000-404875 | contig 404875 bp, 366 predicted proteins | sample 5204261 | NCBI WGS metagenome assembly WBZO01 (sample SAMN12412400, study PRJNA552823) | activated sludge metagenome | isolation source: activated sludge from anammox sidestream of wastewater treatment plant... | place: USA: North Carolina | collected 2017-09 | reverse complement strand
AGAACCGCTAGGTTCTTTTCTTGGATTCAAACCATCGAGAAATGATAACGGCCGAATAACGGTCAACGACCTGCTGAAAATTCATCTCAAACCCCAAAGCCTTGCCTTCATAGCCTCGTGTGACACAAATAATGTTCTGAATGCTGAGGGCGTGGTCAGCATCGGCTGGGCATTGCTCGGATCTGGGAGCACCACAGTAATTTCATCTCAATGGGAAGCCAACGACCGATCGACCGGCTTGTTTGCACAGGACTTCTACAAGGAATACAAAAAAGGAATCCCGGCAGCCAGAGCTCTTCAAAACGCGGCAATCGCCATGATCCGTGACAAATCATCTGAAAACTACGAACCATACTACTGGGCGAGCTTTACGCTTCTTGGTGACTTTCGGTAAATCGGCGCAGAATCCATTCATCGACGAAAGGCATTGTCTATGGATGGATGAAAAATGCACCATTTCAAAGGGAAGTGGTGCAAAAAAGTTCCACCTAAAACTTAAAACTATCCACTGATATTTCTAGAGGTCTCGTATTTACAGGCATCCGAGAGTGATCTATGCCGAGGCACGTGTTTTGCACTTTCAAAATCCAAAGGAGCAAAACACATGGACGACAAATTTATTCTAATCCCGAAGGAAGAACTCGTTGAGACTCTGGGGGCGTTGTTAGATGAAAAACTGGAAGATCATTTCCATCCATTTAATTCTGTTATCGCTATCAAGCAAAAGGAAGCTTGCGAGGCTTTGGGGATTTCAGATGATACTGTGAGACATCGTATTAACCAGGGAAAGATTACTCCCCTCCAACGTGACGGTTCCCGATTGGTCATCCTAACTTTTGAGATGATGCGCGGACTGAAACCACGGCCACGACGCCCTAGATTGAAAGCGTAGCCAGAGTCAAATGGATAGTAAAATGGATAGTAACCAGAAAAAGGCGTCGTTTCAGACGCCTTAAGTTATTGATAATATTGGTGATCCGACCAGGACTCGAACCTGGGACCCAATGGTTAAAAGCCATTTGCTCTACCGACTGAGCTATCGGACCACGCGGCATGCAGCGGGCTAGGGCGTTTTGAACGCGGCCCCACTTCAGCCGAATTTAGGATTTTACAATTTGCGGGCCTTTACGGCAAGTTCCATTCGGACATCTGCTCGCGAATAGAGTGAATTCGGATCATTCGGTACATCCTCGAAGCCGTGTTTACGATAAAGCGAGAGTGCGGGAGCCAACTTGTGGTGTGATTCGAGAAAAACGGTTTCGTAACCGTTATCACGGGCATATTTGATACCGGCAACGATCAGAGCATCGCCGAATCCACGGCCTTGGAATGCGGGATCGACCGCCATTTTTGTCAGCTCAAGGATATTTCCGCCCGCCGGGATCAATGCGACGGTTCCAACGACCTGCCCGTCCTCAATTGCGAAAAAGACCTCGCCGCCGGCATCGATGACCGATCTTTTAGGATCATCGAGTATATCGCGGTCGTGCTGCTCGACAGTGAAATACTTCTCGATCCAGCGGTAATTCATTCGGGCAAAATCAGCGGCCCATTTCTCACTAAAGCCAACGATCTCCACTATTTGAACCAACTTTCCATTACGGAGTCCTGCAGAATGATCGTCTGATCGCGCTCGGGGCCCGTTGAGATAAGCCCGATCTCGGTTCCGATCTGCTCAGACAGAAATTTTACATAATCGCGTGCTTTTTCCGGAAGTTCATCAAATTTTGTAATACCGACCGTGTTAGCCATCCACCCTTGCAGCACCTCGTAAACGGGTTTTATGCGCAGCAGTTCACCTGCGACCGCAGGAAACGTATCGACGCGGCGCCCGTCGATCTCGTAGCCGATACAGACCTTTATTTCCTCGAGCGTATCAAGGACGTCGAGTTTTGTCAGCGCGACGCTGTCAAAACCGTTCAGTTCGGCGGCGTAGCGGGTAGCAACCGCATCGAACCATCCGCAGCGGCGCGGCCGTTTTGTTACCGAACCGTACTCGCGGCCACGCTCACGGATAAGATCTGCCGTGGCCTCCTCTGATTCGAGCATCTCTGTAGGAAACGGCCCTTCGCCGACACGCGTCGCGTAAGTACGCACTATGCCAAGTACGCCGGTGATATGATGCGGCGGAATGCCCGCTCCGACCGAAGCTCCGCCCGCGGTCGGATTTGAAGAAGTTACATACGGGTATGTGCCGTGATCGACATCGAGCAGAGTCGCTTGGGCACCTTCGAGAAGTATCTTCTGATCGGCGCGGCGTGCTTCGGCAAGGAAATTCGATGTCTCGCAGACGAATGGCCGCATACGATCGATAAGCGGTGCGATCTCCGAAAGTATTTCGTCCGAACGCAGCGGCTGCTGGCCGAATAGTGCAATGATGCGGTTAGCCTCTTCAAGATTGCGTTCGACGCGCAATTTCAGAAGCTCAGGAACCATTGCATCGGCGACACGAATGCCGCGGCGGCCTGCCTTATCTTCATACGCAGGCCCGATACCTCGGAGCGTCGTCCCGATCTTCTCATTACCGAGACGCTCTTCAGAAGTATGATCGAGTGCCCGATGGTAAGGCATAATGAGATGTGCACGACTCGAGACCTTCAGGCGCTCCGGCGTGACCGAAATGCCTTGGCCGTGTATCTGATCGATCTCTTCAAAGAACGCTTTCGGGTCAATGACCATACCGTTACCGAGAACGCATATTTTATCCGGATGGATGATGCCCGACGGTAAGAGTCTCAACACAAAGGCCTTATCGCCGACGTAAACGCTGTGGCCGGCATTGTGCCCGCCTTGATATCGCGAAACGATATCAAAACGGTCAGCCAGAAGGTCAACGACCTTTCCTTTGCCTTCATCGCCCCATTGGGCACCTATTATTACGATGATCATAATACGTGATACTTGATAACGGACAATTGATAATCAAACACCTTTCGATGTCTTTATTGATGAAGTAAGAATTTTGATCAATTCCCGACAATCTGCAAGCAACGATCGCGCTTGCTGCCTCGTTAGATAATCCGAATCTTCTAACAGACTGAGCCAATATTCAGTTTCAACAGCCTCTTTCAGAGCTATCGAAAGTTTGCTGATAAAATCAGGACGGGACTGAGCTTGATTCGCCTCAGCAACATTCGCTCCGATCGACGTGCCGGCGCGCAAAAGCTGTTTTGAAAGAACATATTCTCTTGCCTCCGACGCGAGATGCTTATAAGCCTTCACTATCCGCAGTGCGAACGCATACGACTTCTCACGAAGAACATTGCTCTTTGATCGTCCATTATCCATTGTCAGTTCTCAATGCGAAATGGTCCATTCATACAGCTCTACATAATTCCGAGCGGCGTTTTCCCAAGAATTATCTATGGACATTCCGTTCTGCTGTATCTTCGCCCACGACTCCCTATCCTCGTAGGCAAACCTTGCCTCGTATATCTTTTCGAGTAGCCTGTCAGCTCGATACTCCGTGAATTTGAAGCCGTTTCCCGTTTCATTCACCGCATCCCAATTATCAACGGTATCATCAAGCCCGCCCGTTGCACGCACGATCGGCACCGTGCCGTAACGGAGCGAATACATCTGATTCAACCCGCACGGCTCGAACTTCGACGGCATCAGGAACATATCTGCCCCGGCCTCGATCAAATGCGCCAGGCTTTCATTGTAGCCGATATACACGCCGACCCGCGACGGGACACGGTCACGCAAAGCCTGCAGGAACTGCTCCGAATCGCGCTCACCCGAGCCAAGGGCTATAAAAAATCCGCCGGCAGCCAAAATATCGCCTGCTCCCTGCCTTATCAGTTCGACACCCTTTTGCGCCGTAAGCCGCGTAACACTCGCGAAAACGGGCCGATCCAGCTCGACCGGCAGTGAGAATCGTTCAAGCAAAGCGCGTTTACATTCACGCTTGCCTGCGAGATCCCGCACCGAAAAATGATGCGGCAGTTCCGGGTCGGACTCGGGGTTCCAAACCTCATAATCAACGCCATTCGTGATGCCGATCAGGCGGCCGCTGCGTTTGCGTGTCAGCCAATCGAGACCGTAGCCGAATTCCGGCGTTCGAATTTCGGCCGCGTAACGCTTTGAGACCGTCGAAAGCGTATCGGAGACCTCAAGCCCCGCCTTCATAGCAGATGAATAACCGTTGAAACTAAAAGCGTTTCTCGCAAATTGCGATGTAAAACCCAGCATCGCAAGATCGCCTGATGCAAAGCCGCCCTGATATGCAAGATTATGTATGGAGAAGACCGTGCGCGAATTTCGCCAGTATGGATCGGCCCGCCTGCGTGATGCCAATTCCACCGCCGCAAAGCCGCAGTGCCAATCGTTGAGATGTACGATATGCGGCGGTTCGCCGATGCGCTTCAGCAGTTCAAGAGCAGCGCGGTTAAAGAACGCGAACCGCTCATAATCCTCCCGATAACCATAGATCGAATCGCGATGAAAGATCGACGGCGCGTCGATCAGAAATGTCGGTGATCCGTTAGCCTCGCTGTAAAAGGCCTTTGCGCGGTAGCGATTCCCTTTCCAGTCCAGCCAAAGGTCGTCGATCGCCGTGTGCCACAGATACTCGCCCTTTGTCTGCCAATAGCAAGGAGTGATCAGGATCGGGTCGTGCCCGATCTGCTTAAGGGCCTTCGGCAACGCACCGGCAACATCTCCAAGCCCGCCCGTCTTTGAATACGGCACAGCTTCAGCAGATACGACGGCTATGCGCACGGCGAACTCCAGCCGCAAATGTGCGGTCGTAAACAGTAAGAGGCTGTCCTCGATGTATCGCTATACACGATCCGAAACCTATGCTGAGGCATATCAGGTTTGCATCGAGGCAAGGAATTCGGAATTCTTCTTGGTCTTGCCAAGCCGCTCGAGCACAACCTCCATTTGTTCGACAGGCGAAAGCGGATTAAGGACGCGTCGCATGACCCAGATACGGTTGAGATCTTCTTTACTGATGAGCAGTTCTTCCTTTCGTGTACCCGAACGCTGGAGGTCGATCGCCGGGAAGAGACGCTTGTCGGAAAGTTTACGGTCAAGGTGTATCTCGGAGTTGCCGGTCCCCTTGAACTCCTCGAAAATGACGTCGTCCATACGCGAACCAGTGTCTATAAGGGCCGTTGCAATGATCGTGAGGCTGCCGCCTTCTTCGATATTGCGGGCCGCACCAAAGAAGCGTTTGGGCCGCTGCAGGGCATTCGAGTCTATACCACCCGAAAGGATCTTGCCCGAAGGCGGCACGACAGCATTGTGAGCGCGTGCGAGGCGCGTTATCGAGTCAAGCAGGATCACGACATCGCGTTTATGTTCGACAAGCCGTTTTGCCTTCTCGATCACCATATCAGCGACCTGAACGTGGCGTGTCGGCGGCTCGTCAAACGTCGATGAAATGACCTCACCGCGGACCGAACGCTGCATATCGGTAACTTCTTCCGGCCGTTCATCGATCAGAAGGACTATTAGCGTAACCTCGGGATGATTCTCGGTAACGGAATTGGCGATGGTCTGAAGGAGCATCGTTTTACCCGTTCGCGGCGGCGCCACGATCAATGCACGCTGGCCCTTTCCGATAGGTGTTACAAGATCGATCACGCGGGCAGCGACCCTTTCGGGATCGCCCTCGATCTCCATCTTGAGCTGTTCGTCAGGGTAGAGCGGAGTAAGATTGTCAAAAAAGACCTTCTCACGCGACTGTTCCGGAGCCTCAAAGTTGATTGCCTCCACCTTGATAAGCGCGAAATAACGCTCGCCTTCCTTTGGCGGACGGATCTGGCCTGAGACAGTATCACCGGTGCGCAGGTCGAACTTTCGTATCTGCGAGGGGCTTACATAGATGTCATCGGGCCCCGGAAGATAGTTATATTCCGGAGCTCGGAGAAAGCCGAAGCCGTCCGGCAGCGTTTCAAGTACGCCTTCGCTAAAGATCAGGCCGCTCTTTTCCGTCTGAGCGGCGAGTACTTTGAAGATAAGTTCCTGCTTGCGCAGCCCCGTCGCACCTTCGATGCCCATATCCTTTGCTATATGGGTCAATTCGCTGATCGACATATCTTTCAGCGTCGCGAGGTTCAGTTTCCCGTCCTCAGAGGGTTTGCCGGTAACCGCAGAGGGGATTTCGCCGGAGCCGTTCGTTTCTATAACAGCGTCAGTAGGCTCGTCAGACACCTTCTCGGGACGAGATTTGCGCGCATTCGTGGTTTTGGTTGCCATTGTTTTTCGGTAGGAGGAAGTTTCAAAATTCCCTTTGTATATTCAGAACATTCACCTTCAAACACTCCCCGTCGTGTCGAACTATCTGCAGTGCGGATTATCAGTGAAGAAGTTGTATGGGTTGTTTGCAGTTATACCTTAAACATCGCTAAAGCCCTAAAGCTCCCCTTCGGCGAAACCCTAAAGTTAAGGTATATGTAATTCTTACTCTATTCTTAAAAGAAAAGCAACTAAAATTTTATTTTTTTCTTATTTTTCTACCGCTGCCAGAATAGCCGCCCAAACGTCGTCATTTCCCTTATGTTTTGCCGCGGAATGAGGAAGTATCTTGGCCGCCGGCAAGACCCGCCGAATTTCCTTCAGATTTTTTGCGAGGTCATTCGCAGAAAGCTTGTCAGATTTCGTTGCGACGACAATGAAGGGTTTGTCGTGGTGCCTCAGCCATTCATTCAACTGAATATCGAGCTTTGACGGCGGATGCCGCGCATCGACCAATTGAATGCACAGGACAAGCTCCTCGCGCTCAAAGAGGTATTCCTCCGCCATCTTGCCCCAACCGGCACGCATCGTCTTTGAGACCTTTGCAAACCCGTATCCGGGAAGATCGGCGAACAAGAACGAACCGTTGATCTTAAAAAAATTGATGCTCTGTGTCCGTCCGGGCGTATTCGAGGTTCGGGCAAGGCCTTTCCGGCCAAGGAGCGAATTTATGAGTGATGATTTCCCCACATTTGACCTGCCCAAAAATGCGATCTCCGACATGCTCTCGACAGGCCAATGGCTCCGTTCGAACGCGCTCTTAACAAATTCTGCTGAAGATATCTTCATCGTAGTGTCGGCCCGAAAAAAACCTTTGACCAATCCGAATATTGTAAGATAACATTTCTTTAGAACTATTCTAGGCTGTTTGCAGCACTAATACAGAAGCACGAACCAAACACCACTGCCTGGAAAGCAGGCAAGATCCCAGGAGATATTTATGCTAGGTTTCACCGGTAACAAACGGATCGCGGTCTCCCCACGCAAAATGCGTATCATTCTTGCACTCTCTGTCTTACTCGCAATTTCAGTTGCAGCGATCGTTCTGACGAGACGATCTGAGGCCCAGGCTCGGCCAAACGCAAATAATATTGAAGCGAAAGCCGGGCGGTTTCTGAATATCGACATCCGGCTTAACAGCAGGAGCGACCTTGAACGCACGCTGCAGCGGCACGGCGATGCTCTTGGCGATCCGGAATCGGACGCGATAGACAAAGCCCGCGATCAGCAAGGCGCGGCCCGTGCCGCGCTCAAGCGTTTGCAAAGGACCGTACCGACCGCTGATATTACGTTTTCAGAAACCACAGGAATGGTCGAGGTTCTAAAGAGTGCCGAGTTTCTCACGGCACCGGCTCCGGGCGAAGATGCAGAAACCATCGCTCTTCGCTTCATCCGAGAATACAGCGACATCTACGGGTTGAGTAATGAAGACATCCAAAACCTTCACTATGTCGGCGAAAGCGTGAACGAATACAGCGGCTTACGGCTTGCCCTGTTCGACCAAATGGTCAACGGACGGAGCGTCTTTCAAGGCGATATCAAGGTCAGCATCGACCGCGAAGGCCGTGTTATACAATCGCTCAGCAATATCGCTCCGCAAGCCGTCGAACGTGCCGCGGCACTCGATGATCTTATTTCACCCGAGCAGGCGCTGGCGTCAACTCTCAAAACCATAGGCATCAAGGCAGACGCCGCCAGCATGACATCCCGCTTTAGCGAGGACGATCAATACTCTGCCGAGGTTATCGCGAACGACACGAACGTTGGCAAGGTATTCAGCAAGATCGTCTATTTCCCCGTAGCGCCCGGCGTGATCATTCCCGCTTGGTCGCAGACCATCTTTGCAAAGGATGCCGACTGGTACGCACTTGTTGACGCCGCTAACGGCACTTTGCTTTGGCGAAAGAATATCCGTGACGATGTTTCCACACATCAAGCACGATTCCGTGTCTATGTGCAGGCTGACGGCTCGACACCGGCTGACAGCCCTTCACCGCTGTCGCCTTCGCCTTTGACCGCCAATTACCAGCCGCCCGGTATTGCGCCAACGATCGTCAGTATGCTGACGGTTCAAAATCTGACGGCGAGTCCGAATGGTTGGATCGATGACTGCCCTTCCGGTGGCTGCACCGCTGCACAAACACAGACCGTAGGCAATAATGTACTTTCTTGTCTCGATCGTTCGGGCAGCTCAAATGTCTGCGACACGACGGGGACGTCAGCTCTTGATGGGAACGGCCGCCCGACGGGCAATCCTGACGCCTTCAGCCGAAATCGCGATTTCCTCGGAACAACGCCCCGTGATTTCCAATCAACCTACACACCGCCGCCACAAGCCGGCAATCCTGAGTCAGGACAGACGTCGAACGGCAGCTCAGCCTCATTTATGCGCGGCTCGGCAACGCATCAGTTCTACGTTGCTAATTGGTATCACGACAAGCTTTACACACTTGGTTTCACGCCGGCGGCGCGGAACTTTCAGAACAACAATTTTGGCGGAGGCGGCGCGGGAAATGACCGTGTCAACTTGGATGTGCAAGACGGTTCCGGAACCAATAATGCAAATTTTTCGACTCCGGCGGACGGAACTTCGGGCCGCGCGCAAATGTTTAACTTCACCGGCCCGACGATCGACCGCGACGGCGGCCTCGATGCTGAAATACTGATACACGAGCTCACGCACGGCACGAGCAACCGCCTCATAGGTAATGGTTCCGGGCTGCAGTGGGACATTGGCGGCGGGATGGGCGAGGGATGGAGCGACTTTTATGCGCTGTCTCTGCTCAATAATACCAATGCCGACTCGCCTGACGGTGCTTACGCATCGGGAGCATACGCCACATACAAACTCGGCGGTAATCCTTTTCTGGATAATTACACTTACGGCATCCGACGCTTCCCGTATTCAACAAACAACTCCGTCAATCCTCTGACATGGGCTGATGTTGATGACGTTACGAACGACCTCTCCGGCGGGATCACGCCGAGCCCGTTCGGCTTCAATAACAATGGGGCACTCGAGGTTCACAACGTCGGTGAGATCTGGGCTTTGACGTTGTGGGAAGTTCGCAGCCGCATCATCGCCGACCCTGCGGGTGCGAACGGCGATGTGCCGACAGGTAATTATAAGACGCTCTCGATAGCTACTGACGCCATGCGCCTGTTCACGCCGAATAACCCGTCGTTCGAGCAGGCACGCAATGCCCTGATCGATGCGGATTGTGCCGCGAACTCTTGTGCCAACGAGGACTCGATATGGGGCGGCTTCGCCGACCGAGGCCTTGGCTATAAAGCCATTGCGCCGATCGGCGCCGCATACGGGGTGATCGCGGGCCATATCGGAATTGGTGAGTCATTTGCCTCACCGAATTTGGATGTGAATACCGTCACAGTTGACGATTCGGCATCAAATAATACCGGTGCGATCGATCATTATGAACACGCAAATCTTATTGTTAATTTAAGGAACCCGTGGAGGAACAGCGGCAAGGGTGTTGCTTCAGCAACTGCTACTTTGACGACCTCGACCCCCGGCGTTACGATCCTGCAAGGCTCTACAACCTATCCGGCGATCCCGGCGAACGGTAACGCAAACCCGAACGGGCCTGCTCTGCGGCTTCGCGGTCCGGCAAGTGCATCTTGCGGATCGTCAATTGACCTGACACTGACAATTACGAGCTCGCTTGGGACGGTTACCCGCGATATTAAGCTTCGAATGGGTGTCGCATCGGGAACAAAACCGGCGGTTACCTATACTCGAAGTTTGAGCGGACTCGCGATCCCCGACAACGCTCCGCGCGGCGTCGGCGACAGCATGACGATCAACGACGACTACGAGATCGCGGACTTGAATTTCAGAATGGACAACCTAGTTCATTCGTATGTCGGTGATGTGTCTGCGATGCTGAAGGCACCCAACGGCTATGGAACAGACCTTATATCCCTTATTGGTTGGCCGTCGAGCAGCGGACGGTCAGGAGGATCGATCGTCAATATGGTGATCGATCAGACGGCAGCAGCTCCAAATGATATGCGGACTGCCACTTCCGGCCAGGTGCCTTTCACTGATGATTTCCTACCGATCTTCAACACGCCTTCTTGGACATCTTTAGGGTTGACGCCGGATCCGGTAGGTCAGCTGGGTCGTTTTAACGGAATGAGTACGAAAGGCGTATGGAAGCTTCGCGTTGCCGATGAAGCCGCCGCGGATACCGGCACACTGTACGGATGGTCGCTGATCGTTACGCCGCGCAACTTTGTCTGTACGAACATCCCAACAGCCGGGATGGCAGCCATTTCAGGCCGCGTACTCAACGCTAATGCTCAAGGTCTTGCAGGGGCGGTCATAACAGCTACTGACACCGAAGGCACGAAATGGGTCGTAAGGACGAGCTCGCTCGGCTATTATCGCTTCGATGAACTGCCGGCGGGCATGACCTATATCCTTGAGGTGGTCGCCAAAGGACGCACATTCCTGCCCAGGGCGGTTTCAGTTACAAGCGATCTGACCGATGTGGACTTTATGCCGGCGGAATAGCGAGTAAGGAGGCCGCGTGATCAGGCGGCCTCCTCCATTTCCATTAATTCGCAATGATGTTATTCGAGCGGGGCAGTGATATCCGTTCCCGGAATCTCGCGCTCCCAGATGCCCGACTCGGCTGACGACCGATCGAGGTAGCCGCTTTCGATCGCGTGTTGGAACACCTCATCGATCATATCGACACTGTGTATCGTAAGGTCGTCACGGACCTCCTCGGGAATGTCAGCCAGGTCTTTCTCGTTCTCTTTTGAGAGGATGATCGTCTTCAGTCCGAAACGGTGGGCTGCGAGCAATTTCTCTTTAACACCGCCGATCGGGAGCACTTTGCCGCGCAGCGTTATCTCACCGGTCATTGCCACGTCGTGACGTGCGCGTTTGCCTGTTAACGCCGACACCATTGCGGTCGCCATCGTGATGCCCGCACTTGGGCCGTCCTTTGGGATCGCACCTTCCGGTACATGAATGTGCATATCCTTTTCTGAAAACGCCGTTTGGTCAATGCCAAGTTCCGCGGCCCGCGTGCGAACACAAGTGAGGGCCGCCTTTGCCGATTCCTGCATGACTTCGCCGAGTTTACCCGTCAGTATCAATCCGCCCTTACCGGCTACGAGCGTGGCTTCGACCTGAAGGACATCGCCGCCGACCTCGGTCCATGCAAGGCCATTAACAAGCCCGATCTCGCTCTTGCGTGCGATATCCTGTTTGCGATAGCGTATCGTACCGAGAAGCTCACGCACCTTTTCGGCATCGATCACAACGCGGAACTCATCCTTGTCTTCTACCTTGACGAATTTTCGCGCGATCTTACGCAGGCAGGAGCCGATCTCGCGTTCGAGGTTGCGCACGCCGGCCTCGCGCGTATAGTGGCGGATCGCTTCGAGTATTCCGTCATCGGTGAAAACGATGTTCTCGCACTTCATACCGGAATTTTCGCATTGCTTCGGTATCAAATGCTGTTTAGCGATCTCGACCTTTTCACGCTCCGTGTAGCCCGACAAATTCAGTATCTCAAGCCTGTCCTGCAATGCGGCCGGGATCGTATGCAGTACATTCGCCGTCGCGATAAAAAATACATGCGACAGGTCGTAATCTACGTCGAGATAATGATCTCGGAAAGTATGGTTCTGCTCGGGATCGAGAACTTCGAGCAGTGCACTGCTCGGATCGCCGCGGTAATCACTGCCGAGCTTATCGACCTCATCAAGCAGTATGACCGGATTAATGGTGCCAGCACGCTTTATCAACTGAATGATCTGGCCCGGCATCGAGCCGATATACGTTCGCCTGTGTCCGCGGATCTCGGCCTCGTCATGCACACCGCCGAGCGCGAGCCGCACGAATTTGCGCCCCGTTGCCCTCGCTATCGACTTGCCGAGCGATGTCTTACCAACACCCGGAGCTCCGGCGAAGCACAGAATAGTGCCTTTCGGGTTCTTTACAAGCTGGCGGACCGCCAGGAACTCAAGTATGCGTTCTTTGATCTTATCAAGGCCGTAATGGTCTTCGTTGAGAATACGCTCAGCCTCATCAAGGTCTTGAAACTCCTCAGAACTCTCCTTCCATGGCACGCTTACCAGCCAATCAAGGTAATTCCGGCTGACGGTACTCTCGGCGGACATCGCAGGCATCGTCTCGAGCCTCGAAAATTCCTGCATCGCCTTCTCTTGAGCCTCTTCGGTCATGCCGGCTTCCATGATCTTTGCCTTTAGCTCATCAAGCTCCGCGCGCTCGTCATTACGGCCGAGTTCCTTGTGGATCGCCTTGATCTGCTCGTTCAGATAATACTCGCGCTGATGCTTGTCCATAGCCTTTTTTGTGCGGGACTGAACATTGCGGTCAAGTTGGCGTTTCTCGAGCTCGGCCTCCAAAAAATCAACCAGCATTTGCAGACGCTCCTGCACCGATATCGTCTCAAGCAGGAATTGCTTCTCCTCGATACTTACGCGAAGCTGCGATGAAAGAGAGTCGGCGATCTGGCCGGATGAGATACCGCGCATTGCCGAGTTGAGTGCATCTGAATAGGCATCCGGCGAAATGCGAAGAAGCTGTTCGATCTGATTATGAATCCTTTGAAGCAAGCCGTCCGTGCGAAAGCCCGACTCATCGGTCGATGGCATTCGCCGCACGTGGGCGTGAAACATCCCGTCGCTGTCCTGTTCTACCCTTACCGAACGTCCGCGATCGCGTCCCTCGACAACGACCCTTATCTGGCCGTTATCTTGGCGCTGTGCCTGAGAGATGCGGCCAATCGTGCCGACAGCAAAGACCTGATCCGCCGTCGGTTCATCCACGGTCGCATCGTGCTGGGTGGCGAGAAAGATCGTCCGATCGCCCGCCATCGCACTCTCCAATGCCCGCACCGAACTCGCACGGCCGATCTTGAAAGCGACCTTGGTATATGGAAAGATCACAACGTCGCGGATCGGAACCATCGGAAGACGTTCGATATCCAAAGGCATCTGGTCTGAAAATTCTTGCATAATTCTTCCTTGATCCTGTGCAGGCGCTACGCTCGGATAGGGCTTGATATAAGTAATTTTAGGCAAAAGCCGCTATGAAAAGCAACATCTTTTGACCTCTGCGGCCATCATGCCGGTTTTGACCAATGAAACTCCTATTGACCGTTAAATTTTAGAAATTGGCGAGTTTTGCTGAGTCAAAAGATAAAGGCCTGCCGATACGCTGTTCGACAGGCCTGTCCTGAAATTTGAGGGCCGTCACGCCGCTTCTTCGGTTCGCGTTAAAACCTCAAAAACGGGCACTTTACGCTCGATCATCTCTTTTGTAACCACGATCTCGCTGACCTTCTTTTCGCTTGGCAGATGATACATCGGGTCGAGCAGTATCTCTTCCATTATCATCATAAGCCCGCGCGCCCCGACCTTTCGTTCGAAGGCTTGCTGAGCGATGGCACGGATCGCCCCTTCGGTGAACTTTAATGCAATGTTGTCGAATTCGAACTTTCGCTGATACTGTTTTATCAACGCATTCTTCGGCTCGGTCAATATCTTGACGAGAGCATCAATATCAAGTTCCCTGAGCGTGCCGATAACCGGAAGCCGTCCCACAAATTCCGGGATCAGGCCATAATGGATCAGGTCTTCGGGTTCTAGTTTGTTGATCGAATCGCTGTGCCGCTGCTTGTTCGTCTTGACATCAGCCTGAAAGCCCAGCGACTTGTTGCGAAAACGTCGCTCGACGACCTTTTCAAGGCCGATGAACGCGCCGCCGCAAATAAAAAGAATATTCGTCGTATCAAGCTGCTGAAACTCCTGTTGCGGATGTTTGCGGCCGCCGCCTGTCGGAACGTTCGCCGTTGTCCCTTCGAGTATCTTGAGCAGAGCCTGCTGAACACCCTCGCCGGAGACGTCCCGCGTGATCGAGGGATTGTCATCCTTTCGGCAGATCTTATCGATCTCGTCGATATAGATGATGCCGTGCTGTGCCTTTTCGATATCGCCGCCCGCCGCCTGCAGGAGGCGGTTGAGAATGTTCTCAACATCCTCGCCGACATAGCCTGCCTCGGTGAGGCTCGTCGCATCAACTATACAGAACGGAACGCTCAGCACACGCGCAAGTGTCTGCGCGAGCAGCGTCTTCCCTGTTCCCGTGGGGCCGATCAAAAGGATATTGGACTTCTGGATCTCGACATCGCCGCGGCGTTTTGCAAGATCGAGCCGCTTGTAGTGCTGATAGACCGCAACGGACAGACGCTTTTTCGATTCGTCCTGACCGATGACGTATTCATCAAGAAAACCCTTTATTTCATGCGGCTTCGGGATCGAGGTCCGTGCTGCCGCAGTTCCTTCGCGTTCATCGTCATTGATTATCTCATTACAGATATCAATGCATTCATTGCAAATGTAAACGCCCGGCCCGGCGATCAATTTCTTAACGTCATTCTGCGATTTTCCGCAGAATGAGCAGGCCAGTAATTCTTCGGGCCGCCGGAACTGACTCATTTCTTCTCCCGATGTTCGATCACCTCATCGATGAGGCCGTATTCCTTTGCCTGCCACGGATCGAGAATTCGATCACGCTCCACATCCGCTTCAACCTTTTCGAAAGATTGGCCGGTATGCTGAGCGATTATCTTTGACGTCATCTCACGCATTCTGAGTATCTCTTCGGCCATGATCCGAACATCGGTAGCCTGGCCCTGTGCGCCGCCCGAAGGCTGATGGATCAGGATGCGTGAGTGCGGCAGCGCAAAGCGTTTGCCCGGAGCTCCCGCAGTGAGCAACAATGCTCCCATAGACGCACATTGCCCGACACAAATGGTCGTTACATCATTTTTGATGAACTGCATCGTGTCATAGATGGCCATTCCCGCAGTGATCGAACCGCCGGGACTGTTTATGTAGAGATTGATATCGCGTTCGGGGTCTTCGGCCTCGAGGAACAAGAGTTGGGCGACGAGCAAGTTAGCGATCTGATCGTCGATCGGCGTGCCGATAAAAATAATGCTGTCTTTTAAGAGCCGCGAGTAAATGTCAAAGGCGCGCTCGCCTCTCGACGTTTGCTCGACAACCATTGGAACTAAGGCCATAAGTTTTTCTCGCTGTCAGTTAAGCCACTTCAGGAACTACTTGAACAAACAATGTATAAGTGCTTGCGAATATGGCGATTGCCATTACAGCCCTGATTTTACAACTTATTTCAAAAAAATCAACCATCTTTCTTCGCCGCCTTTTTCGCGGGAGCTTTCTTAGCTTTTTTCGGCTCTTCCGCCTCGGCCGTTTCCGCCGGAGGCTGTTCCGCAGCCGGTTCGACCCATTCACCGTCGGTAACATTCGCCTTCGCTACCAATGCCTCGACAGAACGGCGTGTTTTGAGGTTGTTACGCACCGAGTCGATCCCGCCGCCATGCGTCTCAAAAGATTTACGGATCTCCTCGGGCGTCGTGCGGTAATACGCGGCCATCGTGGAGATCTCTTCCTCAACATCAGCGTCTGAAACACTGACGTTCTCGCGCTCGGCAACCTTATCCAGCAAAATAGCAGCGCGTACATCACGCTCGGCCTGTGTACGCATATTGCCGTACGCCATCTGAACGAATTCCTGATTGACCTTGCTGATATCAACCCCGCGTTGCTGAAGATCATTCACAAAGTTGTTCAACAGATTGCGCGTTTGATTCTCGATAAGCGACGACGGCACGTCGAACTCATTCTCTTCGAGAAGTTTCGCGACCAGTTCATTTCGAACCTGACTGTCGGCATCCGCCTCAGAGACCTTTTCGAGATCGGCTCGAAGCTTGGTTCTTAGATCGGCGAGTGATTCAAACCCTTCATCGAGGCTCTTGACCCATTCATCATTCAGTTCGGGCTGCTCTTTGACGCCGACCGATTTGATCTTTGCTTTGTAATGGATAGTTTTGCCCGCAAGCCCGGACGCCGCAGAATCATCTGCATAGGCAACCGTAAATTCCTTTTCCTCGTCTTGGCTGACGCCGATAAGATTTTCCGAGAAAGCCTTCTCGATAACGTCGTCACCCAGCGTAACCTCAACATCATCAGCGGTTATTGGTTCTGCATCGGGATCATCCTCAAATGTTCCTACGAGATCCGCCATGACCGTATCACCTATCTGAGACGCTCGGCCCTCGACCGGTACAAGTGCCGCTTCCCTCTGCAGACGTTCAGCAATGAGGCCTTCGAGCTCCGCATCCTCGACAGGCCGCACACGCCGCGTTACCTCAAACCCTTCATACACAGGCTCCGGCAGTTCGGGCATTACTTCTACGTGTATGTGAAGTTTAACAGGCTCGGTGCCGTTCACGTTTACATTCTCGGGTTGTTCAAGGTGCAGGTGCGGCTCCGTTAGCGGCTGAAGGTCGTGATGCTCGATGGCTGCCGTAACCTGTCCCGGAATAATGTCTTGCAGAACATCGTTCTTAATGTCGTCTTTGAACCGAATCCGTACGACATCGACCGGGGCATAGCCTTTCCGAAATCCAGGGATGCTCGCCTTATCAGCATATTTCCGGCTTATCTTGGCATACGACGCCTTTACAACGTCAGCGTCGATCTCAAGATGGATCTCTTTTTGTGATGGTGAAATTTCCTTTAATTCGCTCTTCATTTACAGGAAAAAGGATATCCAAGCGGCGGCTAAAAGTCGAACGCGGCAATCCGCTACACACCCGAAGCCTCTGCGACGAGCCGTCCTTCGACAAAAACCTTGTATTGGTGCGGACGCAGGCCGGCAAGAAACAGCGGTCTTTTTTTCTCGATCACGACATTTTTGCCGTCGATCGTGAACTGCCATTTTCGAGTAAGCCTTAATGAAAAATGAGTAAGCGGATTGAATGGACTGCCGAGCACCAGAGTGCCGCCCGGCGTTCTCACCTCAGCACGACCGGTCACCTGATCGCGTGTGAACTGAGCAGGTATCTCACCAACTGAAAAGTCAATAATCACAATCGCAATTAGAATAATGTTGTGGTGCCGAGGACAGGAATCGAACCTGCACGCCTCGCGGCGCTAGATCCTAAGTCTAGTGCGTCTGCCAATTTCGCCACCTCGGCACGAGCAGCCTAGATTATACGCACACGTTGGGAAAATCCGAAAACTGCCGTGTTAGCTAAACGAAAGAGGCAGTCGCGCATTAGCACTATTTGTGCAGATATTTCTTGTCGTATTCGTCCCATGTCATATTAATATCGCCGGTTTCAAGCCCTGACCGAGGGTCCGAACCCAAAGCCCTTGATTCTACTTTGAGAAACAGCTTATAGCCCGCATAACCGACCGCTCCGATGAGCGCAAGCCAAAAGCCATACCATAGCAGCGTCCCGACCCAGCCGAGAGCCCATAATAGCAATAGTACGACAAACACGAGTCCGATTAGGGCAAGAATTGCTTTGAGAATGTTCATTGTCCGATCACCTCCGGTATTGCTTAACTATACGCCGCAATGGCCGCTCGTGTTCGTAAAAACTGTCGGAGCTGTCGTATAATTCACCTTCAAAGAGCATAACGTGAGCACTAAAATTACAACCGGAACTCTTAAAGCCGAGCTGAATGCAAAGCTCACGGGCAGCAATGAAACCATCGTTACCGATGTTACGCACGATTCGCGGCAGGCGCGCGAAGGTACCGTGTTCGTTGCGATTAAAGGTTCGACAAGCGACGGCCATCGCTTCGTGGACGACGTTATGCGCCGGGGTGCGGCCGGGATCATATCGGAGTTTGCCGCTCCCGACGGCTTTACTGGATCGTGGCTCCGTGTCGAGAACGCACGGAGGGCATTAGCAAAAGCGTCGGATATCGTTCACGGACATCCGTCGCAGCGGCTTGACCTTGTCGGCATTACAGGCACGAACGGCAAGACAACAACTACATATCTTTGCTATGCCCTGGCTGCGGCGGCCGGAAGGCAGGCAGCGATGCTCACGACCGTTGAATACCGCATTGGTGAACGCAGCGAAGAGGCCGTGCGGACAACTCCGGAAGCATCGGACACAAATCGCTTCCTAGCAGAAGCCGTCGCCGATGGCTGCAGCGTTGCCGTGATGGAGGCCTCGTCACAGGCGATAGACCTCGAACGGTGCGATTGGCTCGCCTTCAAGGCGGCGGTTTTCACGAACCTGACCCGCGACCATCTCGACTATCACGAGACGATGGAGAATTACTTTGACGCTAAGCGAAAACTTTTCGACGGACGTCTCGGGTATAAACCTCAGTTCTCGATCATCAATATCGACGACGATTGGGGACGAAAGCTTGCGGATGACCTGCGCACGGACAGAATGAACGTCCTGACAACCGCGATCGACAGAGCGGCCGACCTAACGGCATCAGACATCGAAGTATCGCTGGTAAAGGGTACCGCGTTTACGCTAAGTACTGCCGGCGGTTCGCACCGCATCACGTCACCGCTTGTCGGTAAACCGCACGTTTACAATATGCTTTCTGCGGCGGGCGTTGCGTTGTCCTTGGGGATGGACATTGAGTCCATAAAGGCGGGCCTTTCGACCTGCATCGGAGCTCCCGGACGCTTTGAACTTGTGCCGCACGACGGAGATTTTGCTGTCGTCGTCGATTACGCTCACACGGATGACGCGTTGCTGAATACGCTCCGTACCGCTCGTGAACTTACAAGCGGTAAGATCATCACCGTATTCGGATGCGGAGGCGACAGAGACCGCTCGAAGCGTATTCCGATGGGCCGCGTAGCGGGCGAATACAGCGATCTTGCCGTAATCACCTCAGACAATCCGCGGAATGAAGACCCGCTTAAGATAATCGCTGAAATAGAGAGCGGCGTTAAGGAAAAGGCCGCCGATCATATCGTGATCCCCGACAGGCGTGAAGCGATACAGCGGGCGATAAATATTGCTGAGAATGGAGATGTGGTGATAATCGCCGGCAAAGGACATGAGGCATACCAGATCGTCGGATCAGACAAATTTCATTTCGACGACCGCGAGGTCGCTGTGGAACAACTGGCGATCCGCAGCGACGAGAGCTAACTCAGCATGGTACTTCGCACAAACCCGACCAGCAGTTCTCTTTGCGGTTCGGAGAGCTTACCGAAACTAACGCCAAAACCGATGTCCTGCACGTGATTCGCAATGCGGCCGGCGTACTCGGCTTTCATCCCGTCGGACAGCGGGACAAATATCTTCACGTCGTCTCCGTCATTGACATTTCCGGAGCTAAGAACAAAGCAGCCGTCAAAGCTAACATCATTGAGCGTACCCGGCTGACGGCCGCTGTCCCCGGATTCCCATTCGACAGCGATCTCTACCGCAAAACGCTTTGTACTGCGGCGTTCGTCGCCGCCGCGTCTGTCCCTTGTTTCCATCTAACCCTCGTTATCGGCCTTTTCCGGCCGTCCATTCTTCCCGGAAATGAAGTAATAAACCGGCAGGCCGAGCAAGATCAAAAATGTACCCGCAAATGATGATGTCTTCATCACTCCCTTCATCAAACCGACAATGCCCGGTTCGGCGGCAAGCGCCGTCTTGATCATAACCAGATCGTTCGAAAATGTAATGTAGAGCAGCCAACCTGCCACCACAAGAAAGATCGCGGGAACCACAGGATAACCCCAAGCTTTGTACGGCCTCTCGAGCTCGGGATACTTGCGCCGAAATACAAAGACCGAAGAGGTGACCAATGCGTAAAATATCCACGAGCCGAATATCACATAGTCGGTCAGAGTATCGAACGAGCCGGAGACAGCAAGCATCATTGCCCAAACCATCTGCAAAAGCAGGGCCTTGACCGGAACACCCGTAATGCTGAGCTTACCGAGCACATGGAACATCAAGCCGTCCTGTGCCATCGCATAAGGAACGCGCGCACCCGAGAGTATTGATGTGTGCAGGGTTCCCAGCGACGAAAGCATAAGTCCCGTTGTAAAGATCGCTACAGCCAAGCCTGTCGCAAATGCCTGAACATTGCCGCCAAAGAATTCGGCAACTACAACCTTTGCCACAGCAGAACTCTTTGAAACGGAAGCAACGGCGGTCGGGTCGAGAACGTAATAGTACGAGATGTTGGCGATCACATACAGGATGATGATTAGGATCGTGCTGCCGATGATCGCCAGCGGAATATTGCGATTCGGATCCTTTACTTCGCCGGCAACAAATGTCAGGTTATTCCAACCGTCATAGCCCCACAATGCCCCGATCATTGCCGCCCCGAAGCCCCCGACGAACGAATAGCTCGCACTGCCGAACCGCACGCCGTCAGCGACGCCCTCGCAAGCGCCGTTCTGACTCAAAAGCGAGAAGTGCGAGAAATCACCCGTTGCCCAGACGAAGGCCCCGATCGAGACGAACAAGATCAGTCCGATCTTAACACCCGTGAGTGCCGTTGCGATCTGGCCGCTGAGGCTTACGGAGGCACAGTTCAGCGTCGTAAAGATCAGGATCACCATAATTGCAACAAGAGTCAGCGTGGTGATCTCAAAAGGGATGCCGCCGATCGAGAACGTCAGCAGCGTTTCTTCGAGTTTCTTATCGAGAAAGTCGTTCAGCCCGATAGCGAACGCCATTCCCGCAGCGGCCTGCGAGCCGGGCTTTGCAATGAACATCTGCATCCAGCCGAACAAAAAGCTGGAAGCGCGCCCGTATGCGTCGCGCAGAAAAACATACTCGCCGCCCGCCTCGGGCTTCATTGCAGTAAGCTCGGCATAGGTCAATGCTCCCGCGAGCGAGAGCAATCCGGCCGCGATCCACGCAAGCAGAACCCAAGCAGGGGCACCGACATTGCACGTCATAACGCGCGCCTTCAGAAACACGCCGGTGCCGATGACGTTGCCGATAATGATCGAGACGGCGGCGACCAGCCCAAGCGCCCTGACGAGCTGTTGCGGCTTTCCTAACTCTGTACTCATAAATTTTCGGGCTCAGGAGTTTGGCTTGAAACATATTACGCTAAAGCCGGCTGAGATTGAAAGTTCGACGCGTGATATATTAACGCCGTGATCGGAGCGCAAATTTCCGCGAACGACGTTTCTGACGCGGTGCTTGGCAGTGCCGATATTGGCTCTTGCATTCTCGACAGCTGCGGCGTCGGGCCAAAAGGCTCGAATTTGCTGGTCGCGGGCGTACACCCTGTCGATATCGTTGAAACGAACGTCGCAGCGGCTGCGGAAGCAGAAAAGATCCTTGACCGATACCTCACCGGCAACAATGCGGCTATTTTTACGCTTTCGTATGATCTCGGGCGAAAGATGATGGGGCTGAATTCCCGCATTCCGTGTCAAGAGCCTGACCTTTTCATTGCGCTCTTTGACGGATTGGGCATTCACGACTATGAGAGCGGCAGAGGGTTCAGCATCGGCCGACAAAACGTTGACCTTGGAGCCATAAGATCATCGACGGAAGCAGCGTCAGCCCGAGAGGTCGCTTCGAATATGGCACGCGGGCAGTATCTCAACGCCATCGCTGAGATCAAAGAAGAGATTCGTTCCGGCAACACCTACCAAACGAATCTTACGCATTGCATAACGGCAGAATTGGATCACGGTGCCATGCCCGAATCGATCTTTCGAAATTTGCGGCTAAAACATCCTGCGCCGTTTGCGGCTTACATAAAAAGGCACGATTCTACAGTGATCTCAGCATCGCCTGAACTGTTTTTTCACGTAGAAGGCTCGAAAATTACTGCTTCGCCGATAAAAGGAACGCGACCGAGAGGCGCGACCGACGCAGAAGATACGGCGCTTCGCAATGAACTTGAGCGGAGCGCAAAGGATCGCGCGGAGAACGTCATGATCGTCGATCTTATCCGTAACGACCTCGGCCGCGTGTGTGAGTTTGGAAGCGTCAAAGTTGACGACCTCTGCACGATCGCAGAGCATCCGTCGCTGTTCCACCTTGTCTCGACCGTAAAAGGACGCCTTCGCAGCGGAACGCGCCCATCGCAGATATTCAATGCCCTCTTTCCCTGCGGGTCTATCACCGGCGCCCCCAAAAAAAGCACGATGGAGATCATCGACAGACTCGAACCGGCACATCGCGGCCTCTCGATGGGTACCATCGGTATGTATTTACCGCAAGGTTGGCTCGGTGAGAAGGCTGTCATCGAGACGAGTGTGGCGATCCGCACCATGGTCGTTCGCGGGCTGACAGCAACATTCAATGTCGGCGGCGGCATCGTAATAGACAGTGATCCGGCCTCGGAATATAAAGAAACTCTGACCAAAGCCATATCTTTGCTCACCGCGATCGGTGCGGAGCATCTACCGTTAACGGATGCTTCGGCCGACTGACCTCCGGAACCCTGCCGCATTCCGCACCCAAAGCAAGGCACTTTTTGTGTTATTATTCCTGTTAGGCTTCGCGATCCGTGCGCGGGGTCCGCCCTCACCCGGTTCAGATGGTGAATTACTACGAAATTCTAAAAGTATCACCCGAAGCGACCAGTGCTGAAATAAAATCAGCCTATCGGCGCCTGGCGCGCAAACTTCACCCTGATACTGTCAGCGGAAGCGAAGAGACCGCTGTTAAGTTCGCAGAGATCGCCGAAGCCTACGAAATACTCGGCAATGCAAAGGAGCGCACCAGATACGACCGGCAATTGGCAGAGGCTCAATTTCACGCCAGCAACGGCAGCTCACCGTTCATGTCCGACAATCGTCATGTCAAACGCTGGCGTCAGATGGTGTTCGAGAAAAGATACAACGACATCATCGACAGGATGTTGGCCGAGGAACGATTGGAGGCTCTCGCATTTCAACGGGCGGTCTTCCCTTTTGTTGCCCTTTTAATATCGTGTCTCGTTTCGACCGCGGTAAAGCCGAAGATATTCATCAGCCAAGGCAATATCGGAAAGATCATCATAGTCTCATTTTTCGTTGTCGGCTTGATACATCTTGCCGGCCGCATCCAAGACAGTTTTACCCGTTATACCGAAAGCGAGGATGCCATCCACGACTCTATCCTGGACGGCACCGAAAGGGCAGCAAAGCCAATGCCGCGGGTTCTTGCAGCGGTGATAGTCATCGGCAGCGTGGTGCTTGCGCTTGCGACAGGCTACGCCATCGGCAGTTGGACCAATGTTTTCGCCCGCATCCTGCCGTCAATGTTCTCTGAGAATTTTGAACCGGAATTCTTTCTTTACCCACCGATCATCACATTCTTTGTCGATGTTATGCACTCACTCGCCTATCGTTTTGAACGCAGCCCGGGCATCTAGCTTGAGTTGACATATCGGCATGGCCGCTATAAACTTTGTAGTTTGTTTATTGGAACTTAGATAGAAATGGCTAATCATAAATCAGCATTGAAACGCGTTCGCCAGACCGCAAAACGCAACGAACTGAACCGCAGCAATCGCAGCAAGCTGCGAACGTCCATCAAGAAGGTCCGATCGGCTGTTGCGGCAAACGACAAGAAGGCAGGCGAGGAGCTTCTGCTCACGACCGTGAGCATGATCGACAAAGCCGTGAATAAGGGCTTGATCCATAAGAACACCGCTGCCCGCCACAAATCACGCCTCACGAAGCACGTCAACGCCATCGGCTAACGCACGCCTTTCTCGGCTGTACGCATCGAATGTATTTGCAAGGCCGCCCTTTCGGGCGGCTTTCTTTGTCTCTCCGTCTTGAAAATGGCCGCCAAGCTTAACGTACGGCTGTGCTAGAATCTCGAACCATGGGCTTCTCGATCGAAACGCCACTGGCTGAGCTGCATCGCCACGGTGTGGCGCGCTTATCAGCCGCGATGGCGGCAAAGCTCGCGAATGCCGTAGCCGCGAACTCGCCCGATCATACTGCCGAGAACGTAACCGTACGCGACCTGCTCGACAACTTTCCCGCACGGTACGAAGATCGCTCGAATCTCATCTCGATCGATTCGCTCTCAGACGGCACCGAAGCCGCTGTTGAGATCGTCATCCGCAATTCTGGAGGAACACGCGTCGGCCGGAACCGAGATCCGCGCAGGCCGCCTCTATTCATCTTCGAGATCACCGGCGGCGATGCGGGCCGCCGTTCGAGGCCGGTAACGATAAAGTGGTTCGTGTCGGGCAAGAACGGAAAAAAGATCGTCGAATATTATGCGGAAAAGTTCAAACGCGGCACTCGTTTCATGGCATACGGCCTTTGGCAGTTCGATGAACGGCGGGGCGTATATTTCCTGAAGCTTGCAAAGCCCGAAGAGCTTGAGATACTTCCGACCGACGAAACAGGCCTCTTTACGGATCAGGCCGCAACGAGCGAGGATGGCGAGCTTGCTGAGGATACGGCTTCGCCCGAATTTGCTACGATACACACGGCCCGCACCGTTCCCGTTTACCGCAAACTCGGCCCTTTCCTGACAAAGCGGCTCCGCGAGATCATTTACGACGTCCTTCAGAAGCTTGATGCGGCGTCGGTAAAAGAAGAACTTCCCGCTGATCTCATCGAACGTCACAGCCTTATCACCAGGCGGCAGGCACTCAAAGAGATCCATTTTCCGCCGGATAATGTGCCGGTGTCTGACTACGATATGTTCCGGAGCCCGGCACAGCGGCGGCTCATATTCGACGAATTCTTTTGGCTTTCATTTTCGATGCAGCTTTTACGCGGCGAACGCCGAGCAGAACCAAAAGCTTCTGTAATCGAAGTGAACGATTCCATTCGGACGCGGCTCAAGGAACTTATTCCCTTTCGGCTGACGAACGCGCAAAAAAAAGTGATCGGAGAGATATTTGCCGATCTGCGTTCGGATGCGCCGATGAATCGCCTTGTACAGGGAGATGTCGGCAGCGGCAAGACGATCGTCGCGTTCCTTGCGATGTATGCCGAGATGGAGAACGGCTATCAGACGGCGCTGATGGCACCGACCGAGATACTTGCCGAGCAGCATTTCCGCAACGCATCGCGGCTCTTTGCCGAAAGCGGACATCGTATTGCACTCCTTACCGGCAGCACGAAAGCAGCTGAAAAGCGAAAACTGCACGCTGCTCTCGCCGATGGTACGGTCGATATGGTGATCGGGACGCACGCGTTGATACAGGACACGGTCGCATTTGAGCGGCTTGGGCTTGTAGTGATCGACGAACAGCACCGCTTTGGTGTACTTCAGCGTGCACGGCTCCGCAGCGGCGGGCGTGTGCCCGATATGCTTGTAATGACCGCAACGCCGATACCGCGTTCACTTGCGATGACCGTGTACGGCGACCTTGATGTGTCGATCATCGACGAACTTCCGCCGGGCCGCACCGCGATAAGAACGGTGGTCGTCGGCGAGGATAAACGCGAGGGAGTTTATCGCGGTATAAAGCGCGAGGTCGATCGTGGCCGCCAAGCGTACGTCGTTTATCCGCTGATCGAGGAATCCGAAAGATCCGACCTCAAAGCTGCCAAAGCGATGTACGAACATCTGAAAGATGATGTATTTCCGCAGTTTACCGTCGGTCTGCTTCACGGAAAGATGAAAGGCTCTGAAAAGGATGCGATCATGGCCGAATTCGTCGCCGGACGGATAAACATCCTTGTCTCCACGACCGTGATCGAGGTCGGAGTTGATGTGCCTAATGCTTCGCTTATGGTCGTCGAGCATGCGGAACGCTTCGGCCTCTCGCAGCTTCATCAACTGCGTGGCCGCGTCGGACGAGGCTCAGAACAAAGCTATTGCGTATTGCTTGCCGATTTCAAACGCACCGCCGTGGCAAAAGAGCGGCTTGGCATTATGGAACAAACGAATGACGGCTTCAAGATCGCCGAAAGAGACCTGGAGATACGCGGGCAGGGCGAACTTCTCGGCACACGCCAGTCCGGTATGCAGTCCTTCAGGCTCGCAAACATTATCCGCGATCTCGATATTTTGACGGCAGCACGAGCAGAGGCCGAATGCTATTTGATCGAGAAACGATTGTCACCCGAAACCTCAGAAATGGTAAAGATCGCCCGTTCGAACAAGAACGCACGCTTCGGCATTATTGCATGACCTATATCGAGACCGCCGCGTCAAATTAGCGCACTGCTCGTAATATCGTTACAATTTAGTCCGACGCAGGCCTTCCACCACTATCTATGCGGATAATTTCGGGCATCTACGGCGGGCGGGTGTTAAAAAGCCCGCCGGACAACAAGACTAGGCCGACGTCTGACAGGCTTCGCGAAACGCTCTTTAACGTACTTGCCCCGCGCATCGGCGAGGAGACCCGCTTCTTGGATCTGTGTGCCGGAACAGGTGCGGTCGGCATCGAAGCCCTGTCACGCGGCGCGGGCTTCGTTACCTTCGTTGACCGCTCAAAACGGGCCTGCGCTCTGATCGAAGAAAATTTGGACAAGCTTAACATTCCCGATGAAATGACAGAGATCCTCGGCCTCGACGCCGAGACATTTGCCGCCCGCGAGCATAAGGCTCATTGGGATATTGCGTTCTACGACCCGCCGTACGATGCGGACCTTTCATACGTCCTTCACGAGTTCGGTGCGAACGATACGCTTCTGCTTCGCGGCGGATTGCTCGTGGCTGAACACCATACGAAGCGGCTCCTGGCCGATGCGACGGGACATATTCGCCGGTGGCGCATCATCAAGCAAGGCGAATCGAGCCTAAGTTTTTACGAAAATGCGTAGGCCGGCTTTGCTCATTATTGCAGTGTGGGTCATTTTGACGCTCATCTGGAGCTCAACGTGGATCTTTATAAAGGTCGGCCTGCAAGACCTGCCGCCGATGGCTTTCGCGAGTTCGCGATTCCTGCTTTCGATCCTTATTCTGTTCTCCGTAGTGGTATTGAGGAGGGTGCCGCTGCCGCGTTCGGCGGCTGAATGGCGGCTGATCGCATTGACGGGCGTCCTGCAATTCTCGGTCAACTACGCGATGGTATTTTGGAGCGAACAGTACATTACATCGGGCCTCGCCGCCGTTCTGCAGGCGATGATCACCGTATTCGGCCTGGTGCTGGCATGGGTACACCTGCCGAATGAGCGCATTACCGGACAAAAGGTCGTGGCAGTTGCCGTAGGTTTGATCGGCGTGGCTGTGATCTTCGTCGATCAGCTTCGTATTGAGAATTGGATGGCCTTCGCCGGTTCGGTCGGGATCGTCATCGGTGCCTATGCCGCCGCGCAGGCGTCCATACTCGTAAAGGCAAAGGCCGGCGGCATACATCCCGGTGCGCTCGTCCTTTGCCAAATGGCATGCGGATTGCCGCCGCTTATCATTTACAGCATTGTTCGCGAAGGCGATCCTCGCTCATTTCATTGGACGTGGGCCGCCGCTGCGTGTGTGCTTTACTTGGCGATCATCGGAACGGTCGTCGCATTTTGGCTATACTACTGGCTGCTCGAGAGGGTCGAATCGACAAAGGCGATGATGATCTCATTGGTTACGCCGCTTCTGGCGGTGGTGATCGGTGCGGTAACGATGGGCGAAACGCTTCCGCCGCAGACGCTCACCGGAAGCCTGCTTATCATCGCGAGCATCGGGCTGATAGTCTTCAGGAAACGACGAAAGCAGCCCGCCGCCGCGTAATGCGGCCTCAGCCGCCGTTCCGTGTTAATCTGCTAATTCTATGTTCTTCAAATTCACCACAGCAGGCGAATCACACGGCCCTGCCTTAACCGCGATAGTCGAGGGCATGCCCTCCGGCGTGGCAATAGATCGCGAAGCCATCGATAGCGAACTCCGCCGGCGTCAACTCGGATACGGACGCGGCGGCCGTATGAAGATCGAGACCGACCGTGTCGAGATTTTGTCGGGCGTTAGGCACGGCAAAACGCTCGGTTCGCCGATCAGTTTGATGATACGCAACGATGATTTTGTTCATTGGGAACAGGTTATGTCCGCTGAGCCTCTCGATGTCGAGGCGCATAACCCGCGTGAGGTGAAGCGCCCGCGGCCGGGACACGCCGATCTTGCCGGCGGCCAAAAATATGCGGCACGCGACCTCCGCGACATTCTGGAGCGCGCTTCGGCCCGCGAGACCGCGGCACGCGTCGCCTGCGGAGCAGTTGCAAAGCAATTGTTAGCTTCGTTCGGTGTGGAAGTGTATAGTCATGTCATACGGCTCGGCAGCATCGATGCGACGCAGGTCGAACGTGCATGGGAAGAGATCATCGCAATACCTTTGGATTCGCCGCTTCGCTGTGCCGATCCCGACGCAGAGCGAAAGATGATCGAATTGATCGACAAAGCAAAGGATGAGGGCGACACACTCGGCGGCATCTTCGAGGTCGTCGCACGAAAACTGCCCGTCGGCCTCGGTTCACACACATCGTGGGACGAAAAGCTGGATGGGCGTATCGCGCGGGCCATAATGTCGATACACGCCGTGAAGGCCGTTGAGATCGGGACAGGCGTGGCGAACGCCGGCAAGCCCGGCTCTGAGGTGCACGACGAGATATTTTTCGGAGAGAGCAACGGCTTCACCCGTAGAACGAATAACGCCGGCGGACTCGAAGGCGGAATGACGAATGGCGAAGAGCTTCGCGTTCGCGGCTATATGAAGCCGATCTCAACACTCAAAAAGCGTCTTCGTTCCGTAGATATCGACTCGAAATCGGCAGCAGACTCGGCATTTGAACGCTCCGACATCACGGCTGTTACCGCCGCAGGCGTCATCGGTGAAGCGATGCTCGCGATAGTGCTGGCGAATGAGATACGCAAGAAATTCGGCGGTGATTCGATCGGCGAAGCACTTTCGAATTTTGCAAGATACACCGAGCATATAGCGGAGTATTGAACTTTTCCGCCTGCCGACACACCTTTTTCGGCGAATATGACATTCTTTTCATTGCCGAATTGAAGCGGCTGGGTCACCTTCCGGCTTTTGCCAACATTGTCATTTACATTAATGACCAGCAAAATAAGGAAGCGGAAGCGTGGATAAATGCTAATGAAACAAAGGTTCGCGGCTATATGGATCGGGCGAAAGCATATAGGCCGCCGGCGGATTGATCTGCGCCGGGCCTTGCTCATCGCGGCGCTATGCCTTTCGGCTTGCAGTAAAGGCGAGCCAACCGCAAATTCCGCTCCGACCGAGCCTAACACAAACGCCGAAGCGCAAACCGCTCTTCACCTTTCGATGAAAAGGGTTGAGCGGTTTTTCACGCCTATGGGCACGCCTTCTCCGTTCGATTGGCTCGCATCGCATAAGGAGCCGGGACAGACGTTTGACGAATACATCGCGGAACGCCCGACCAAACCCTCAAAAGAACGCAGTAAGATATACATCCTTCCGCTCGGTAAATTCACGCCGAGACAATTGAAGGCCATAGATGTAACCGCCGGCTATCTTTCCGCGTTTTACGGCCTTCCGGTCGAACACCTGCCGGCAAAGCGGCTGAGCGTTCCGGCCGCCGAGATGCGCGAAAGTACGGATAAAAATTCCCGACAGGCCAAAACCGGCTATATTCTCAACGACATTCTAAGGCCTGCCCTGCCTACCGACGCAGCGGCGTTGATCGCATTTACTGATATCGATCTGTATCCGGATGAGTCGATGAGCTATGTATTCGGACAGGCGAGTTTTGAGAACCCTGTCGGCGTTTGGTCGCTGTACAGGCTTGGCAGCGGTGCCGATGCCGGAACCTTTTTGAGACGTACGCTAAAGATCGCGGCACACGAAACGGGCCATATGTTCTCTATGAAGCACTGCACGAAATACGAGTGTGTGATGAGCGGTACGAACAGCCTTGCTGAGACCGACAGACGCCCGATCGATGCTTGCCCGGAGTGCATGGCAAAGATCTGTTGGCTGAGTGAGACCTCACCGGCAAAACGCTATGAACGCCTTGCTGAATTCTGCCGCAAGAACGGGCTGATCAAAGATGCGGATGATTTTGCAAAGAAAGCGGCGGCGGCCGCAGGTTAACCTCGGACGGCCGCGACGGCGGCGGTCATTTCCCGATGTCGCTCCGATACTGCATTCCTTGCCAAGCGATCTTCCCTGCGGCACCATACGCCGTTGAAACGGCATTGCTCAGCGTATCGCCGACAGCCGTTACTCCGAGCACGCGCCCGCCCGCGCTGCAATATTCACCTGCGGCGTTCCGCGAAGTTGCTGCGTGAAAGAGCGTTACGTTCGGCATTGTCGCGGCGTCAGGCAGGCCTGTGATCACATCGCCCGTACGCGGCTTGCCTGGATAACCTTCGGCAGCAAGCACGACGCACGCCGAGCTTCCTTTTCGCCACTCGATCTCTGTTGATGAAAGGCTGCCGTTCAGCATCGCTCCGCAAATATCGACAAGGTCAGTTTCAAGCCGCACGAGAATAGACTGTGTCTCAGGATCGCCAAAGCGTACATTGTACTCAAGCAGCATCGGCCCGGCGGCGGTCATCATTAAACCTAAGAACAGCACACCGCGATAACGCATTCCTTCTCGAATACAGCCGTGCAGCGTTGGCTTCAGTATCCTTTCCGCGATGTCGCCGATCTGGTCAGCGGTAAGCAAGGACGCATCGGTGAAAGTACCCATGCCGCCTGTGTTCGGACCCGTATCGCCGTTGCCGATACGCTTGTGGTCGCGGGCCGCGGGCATCAGCGCGAAGTCTTCACCGTCGACGAACGCCAACAACGAGACTTCCGTGCCTGCAAGGCATTCCTCAATAATTATCTTTGCCGCTGCCGGACCGCCCGAAGCCGCAAGGTCATTGATCGCTGCGGCCGCTTCCGCCCGATCTCCTGCAACCGTAACGCCTTTGCCTGCCGCCAACCCGTCCGCTTTAACAACGACACTCCGCGATGCATCGCCGAAATCGCCGCTTTCGAGCATTTCGATGGCAAAATCCGGTGAATGTGCGGTGGCATATCGGGCCGTCGGGATGCCGTGCCGGCCCATAAAGTCCTTTGCAAATGCCTTGCTGGCCTCAAGCTGAGCGGCTTCGCGGCACGGCCCGATGATCTGAAGCCCGCGGGACTCGAACTCATCTGCGATGCCGAGTGCGAGCGCGGTTTCGCCGCCGACGAAGGTAAGATCAACGGCCTTCGCTGCTGCAAGATCCGCTAAGGCTTTGACGTCATCGGGACGCACCGGAACGCACTCTGCGATCGCGGCAATTCCGGCATTACCATTGGCACAATAGATCTTCGGCTGATATTTGCTCCGCGCGAACGCACTGCATATCGCGTGTTCGCGGCCTCCGGATCCGATCACGAGAATATTCATTTTGACCCTGCTACAGTTTATCCTTACGGTGCTCTTGACACAATGGCACGATAATCGTAGATTTTAGGCATTTCAACCTTCCGGCGGCTTCGTGCGGGCCGTGAAAATTGATAAAAGAACCGGATATGTCGAACGATCGACTCGACAACGAAACCATTGTTCCAGAGCATCTGCAGGATCAACACATCACCTGCGCCGATTGCTACGAGGAATTTACATGGTCGGCCGGCGAACAAAGATTCTTTCTCAAAAAAGGCCTCACTGACCCGCCAAAACGATGCCGGCGCTGCAAGCAGGCTAAAACCGATCGCATTGCGTCCCTGCATGCTTCGCGCCAAACGGGAGTTCGTTCGCGGATAGACGTTATTGTTAAATGTGCTCGGTGTGATGCGATGACCACCGTTCCGTTCTTTCCTTCTCAAGGACGGCCGGTCTTTTGCCGCTCGTGCTACATATTTGTCAGCGGAGAACCGAATAAGCCCGATAAGGACGATCAGCCGCCGACGTGAACATTCGGCCGAAGCTCCGGATCCTCTTCCGCCTGCCTAAGGATCTCGCGAGTTACCGGGGCCGTATCTCCTTCGCCGAACAGAATGTATCGGGCAAGGTACATTATGGGATTGCCCTCGCTCCAGCCGAAATAAACGTGCGGTATCTTGCCTGTCTTGTCACGCAAATATAAAAGGAATGCGGCGATCGCGTTGGGCACGGCCGGAGCCTGTGTCCGCAAGATCCTGTAGCCGTCAACATCGACCCCGCGTATGAATAACCTGCCCTTGAACTCGGACGAATCACCCGGTTCGATCTCGTAGAATAATATCGGGTCGCTCGACGGTATATGGTTATCGACCCGCTTCTCGTGCTCCTTAAAGCGATATTCGGTCATATCGCCGGTCTCGCGTCTGTTGGTTACAATGCGTAGCTCGCCTTCGTCGTTCAGTTCATCAATAAAGCTTTTGGCTGCCGGATCGAGTTCGATCTTATCGATCCGGATCTCGGTCGAGCGCATCGCCCTGGATATGAATGACGAAACGATTATCGCTGTAATAAAGATCATCGCGATCTTGAGCCCGTCAGGCCGCTCGAACATATTGGCAACGGTCGTGTACGCAAACACGATCGACACGATCCAGAACGCCCATGTCCACTTGCTTCGCCGACGCCGTGCCGAGAGCGTAACGGCGATGGCCGCCGATGATATCAGGACCAGGACACCCGTTGCATACGCTCCACCCTGAGCGTCAACATTGGCTTCAAAGATCCACGTTACGGCAAAACAGATCGCGGTAAAAACAAGCGTAAGCGGCCGTGTCGCCCGCGCCCATTCGGGAGCCATGCCGTAGCGGGGAAGGTATCTCGGAACGATATTAAGCAAACCCGCCATCGCTGATGCACCGGCAAACCACAAGATCAAGATCGTACTCAGATCATAGATCGTTCCAAAGATGTCGCCGAGGTATCGGTGGGCAATATATGCAAGCGCGCGGCCGTTCGCCTTGCCGCCATCGGTAGTGACGCCGGCTGCGATCTGGTCCGCCGTACACGAACAATATTCAGGAACCGAGTGTTCGAATATATCTGACCCGCAGTCAACGCGCGGACAAAATTCTTTCGGTTCGATAAGCACACTTGTCGCCAAACTGCTGGCGATCAGCAAAATGCTCATTATAACTGCAGCAGAGATCAGGAGTTTCCGCGTGTTCCCGATACGGTTCGGCCCCTTTATCAGCGGCATCACCGCAACGCCTGTCTCAAAACCTGACAGCCCGAGTGCCAATTTTGGAAAACTTGTGATCGACATCAAAAAAATGCCCGCGGCCCCGGCGATATGCCAGCTTCCCAAGGACATTTTTGTCGTCCACAATGCGTTCTGCCAATTCGCCAGAGCACTCGGATGGGTCAGCACCTCATAAACGCCTGCCGTTATGACAACCGCGTTCAGAGCAAGGTAGATACCGACCAGAACAACCGCTATACCGATCGCCTCGCGAAAACCTTTTAGGAAAACGGCCCCGAGCAAGGCGATCAAGACGAATGTAACGGCCACCGGATGGTCAAGCCACGGGAGAGTTTGATGCACGAACGGGTTTTCGAGGATATGCGCCGTTGCGTCCGCCGATGACAACGTGATCGTGATCACAAAATCCGTCGCAACGAATCCTAACAGGGCAAGGACGAAAAGTTTTCCCTTCCACCGCGAAAGCAAGTTCTCAAGCATCGCGATCGAACCTTCACCGTGCGGACTTTCACGGGCGACCCTGCTGTAAACAGGTAAAGCTCCGAACAGCGTGAGCAGAACGAGTATCAAGGTCGCGACCGGCGAAATGATACCGGCGGCAAGAAATGCAATTCCGGGTTGATAACCGAGGGTAGAAAAGTAGTCGAGGCCGGTAAGGCACATCACTTTCCACCAAGGATTCTGATGATGCCGGCCTTCTGGTTCGCCGGGGCCCTCGATCTCCGGGGTCCCGTCATACAGCCATTTTCTGAGCCAGCTTGGCTTGCTGTTTCTCATCCAAAAAACAGATGCCGCTGATCAAGCAAGTGAGCCACGGCATCTAGAGTCAATCTCGCATTTAGCACCGTTCGAGTGCGATCACCGGAACGGCCGGCTTGATCCTGGAGACCCTCGCTTGCGGCAAAACGCCCCAAAATCAAGTGTGAGGGCGACGTCTCCCACACCGCCGCCCTCGAAACCGCGATTCCTCACATATCGCGGTTAATGTCCACCGGGGTGGTGAACACTGATGATTATAATCAAAGAAGATCGAATTGCAACCTGCGAACTCGGTGGATCCGAATATTTCCAGATCATTTTCGGCCGTCAATTCGCACCGCGCCGATGAGACAATCCCTGCCGCCGAATGCATCGACAAGGCAGATATTGTAACTTCCCTTTGCGGCCGATCCGTCGGTTCGAACACGCAGACCGATAGCCCAAACACCCTCAGCATACTCGCTCAAGGTGATACTCTCGGGATCGATCATTATCGACGGCGAATCGATCTCAACCCTTTGCAGTATTGGTTTTGAAGTGGCCAACATTAAGTATCGCGTGCTTTCACGATCAACCGCAACGGGCTGATCCGCGATCATTCCGTTTTCACCAATGCCGATGAGCGAACCATCTGTGCCGGGGTCACGCAGCCGGAAATTAAGCTCAACGCTCGTACCTGCGTTAAGTTCTGCTTCGCCCACAAACTGCACATTCCCCGATGACGCAGAGTCAACGGCCCGAGCGAAGACCGAATATTTTCCGGCGTCCAGGCCTGAGAACGTATAATTCCCTTCACGTCCCGCTTTAGCTGTCGCAACTACGGCGCCGGACTCAGCATCCTGCACCCAAAGTTCGATTTCCTTGGAGAAGCGGGCCGGAACCTGCACCTTACCGTCGATGCCGCCATAAGTATCGTCATTACCGTAGAGAGCATGAACAGCGGAAATATCATCCGCGGAGACGTCCGCAGAAATTCGAGATATTCCGTTCCGGGCAAGCGTTGCCGACATCACTGAACCAAGTGAAAATGAGTGTCTTAAGCCGAGTAAATGGCCGATTTCATGGCGAAGTGTAGCCTCGAGATCGAAGGTGCCATACGTTCCGTCCGTCGAGAACTGGTGAAACGGGCTAAGGACGATATCACCTTCGACAATGCTTCCGCTGCGGTTTGTAAAGGTACGCGTCTTAGCAGCCGAATCGATGTCATTCGCAAAAAAAAGGATATTCTGCGGTGATGCCGCAACGGTAAGCAGATTGACGCCGTCGGGCGAATTCTTTTGGCTGACATCCCGAAGCTTCGAGGATCGGACAATAAGTTCTATATCAATGTAAGGCTGCCACGCCGCCAAACTACGGGCGATCGCTCCATCTATATCGCTTCCCGCCTTGATATTCGGCGACTCCTTAAGAGAGGACGAGACCTTTAGCACTATACGTTCCGAACGCCACCGCGAAGCACGAGGCGATCCGGAACGCGCATCTGCCGCTTCGCCGCCGGCAAAGGCCGCAGAGGCCAAAAATACCAGCAGCATGGCTGAACTGAGATAGTTCAGGAAGCGCATACTAAGATGTTTCCTATTTGTTGCCGCCTTCCCTCAGGCTGGAATCGATCTCGGCGTGTTCGAGATCCGACCATCCGACTATGAATAACAGAACGGCAAGTGCAATGGTTGTAAGCACATAGAGCACCGAGATCTGCTCTTGCCAGATCAAAACACCAATTACAATGCCGACAAGCAATGCCCAAAACATTGCTATCGTGCGTCGGCTGAAACGATCAGAGAACTTGGACATAACCCGTTGATTATATGCGCTCAGGGCTGTTGTTACAACTGAATTCTTCGCTCTGCGTCAATCCACGATCCGCAAAGGCAGGGTAACGGCCTTTGCTTCGGGACGTCCCAGCAACAGAGGCGGCGTCTTTCGAGCCTCGGAGCCTTTTGAACGAACATCGACAATATCGAATGGCGAAAGCTTCGGATCCTCCTGCAAGCCCGCCGCAATCTTTTTCAGATCTGCCTCGATCATTGTGGTAACGCCCGCGGTACGCCGATAAATGGTCACAGACTCTCCGGCGCCTTTTGCGAGACCGCCTGCGGCCGCGACCGCTGCGGTCAAGGTGGTCTGTGTACGCGAAGAAACGATACGCGGCTCGACGACACCGCCGATAACGTATATCTCGTCTGCTCGCCGCACAGTTATGATATCGCCGCTGTGTACGATCGGGTTCGCCGCGGCGACGCCGGCAATTATGTCGGCCACACTGATAGCTGTGAACTGCTCCGCACGTTTCGCGGAACCGTCTTTCGCCTCACAATTCAGGGCCGGCGGCCGAAATAGCTGTATCTCGCCGCTAGCATCGTCAGTAAGCCCACCCGCCATTACGATCAGCTCGAGCAGTGTTGCATCCCTGTTGAGTAGGAATTTCTGCGGCTTGCGCACGGCTCCGTCGAGGATCGCGACCGGCCTTTTCGAGCGATCCAGTATCCGCACGTTCACTTTCGGATCGCGGAGTATCTTTGAAAGCCGCTCTTTTATCTCCCCTGCTATCTCGCTTTCCGTGCGGCAAAGAGCATTGATAGGATCGCCGTAACTGTTAAACCCGTCGAGCATCCCTTCCGGCGTCACGCCGCCGCGCCAATCGAACTCAAAGCTGCCCACAACATCAACGTCGATCAGATCGCCGTAGTGGACAAGGCCGCTCTCTTTTTGCGCACTGATCGAGACAATACACGCCAGAACAGCCGCAAATGCACCGAGCATTATTCTAAGATCGAACGGCCGCAGCATTTGACGTCGCATTGTTTTGGATCGCAGAAACCTACGCGGTGGAATCGTTCTTCTTTCGCTTACGCGGCGAAGATGTAACGGTGCCCGGAACCGCAAAACCCCAGAATTCCCAGTTACATGAGTCACACAGCAGACAATACCTGAAGATCAGCTTGGAGAGGAACGGCGTGGGCCGGTAACCGCGTCGAATACGACTGCTTCTGCACCTTGGACATTTTTGTGAGATCATTACCCTATTAAATTTTACCGATGCGGCCGCTCATTGTCGATCCCTGACTGAGATTTGCTCAACCGTTCGATCTCAATACGTATCTTCTCTGCCGCCGCCCGACGCTCCGCAGTGTCAATATTGTCACGGCCCAAATAAAAGAGCGCGTCACGGTAGCTGCTGACGGCCTCACGATAATTTCCCTTGAAAGCCTGGCGTTCAGCCTCTTCAACAGCCTTTGCAACCCGCGTGGATGCAAGCATTTCGCGGAGCAGTTCGTGCGATTCGATCAAAGAACGTTCGTCCGGATAGTGCTCAAGTGCCGAGTCGATCACGGACAGTGCACTCTGTATGGACTCGATCTTGTCAACCGAACTGACCACGCCTTCGCTGCCTCCGGCCTTTTCACGGGCCTCGATCTGCGCCCATTGCAGCAGGTGTTCGTGATGAAGCCTTGCTGCCAACCGTCTGCCTTTCGTTATTGCAGGCAGTCGAGGCGAACCGATCGCTACCTTGCTAAGTTCGCGTTCGGTCATTGTGAGGTATTCACCGCACATCTCGAAAACCTCACGGTGGGCGGCGCTGAATTTCCCCAACACCCGCGCGGCCTCTGACTTGCGCCGTATCTCATCCAATACGCGCGAGTTATCCTCCAATGTCAGCTTCGGCGGGCGGAAATTGTCAGCCGAAACAGCCCGAACGCCACGCATTTGCCTCTCTAAAACAGCATCTTCCCGCCGATGTCTTTCACGGGAACGCCGCAAAAAAATCTCTCGAAGCACCGTCGCACCGATCAGAAAAAAACTAAAGACAAGCCCTGCCGGTATCCAGGGCATTTCTTCTCCGCCGTCGTGCAGGATGCCCCAAACCAAGAAGAATATCGCGAGGCCGACAGCGATAACGATCATGTAATATGTCGATGCCGGCAGCCATACGCGTCTCCGGCGAAGGTCATTTTTCATTCGGCGTTACTCGGCTGTGAGGCCGATGTTAGAAGCGTTATCTATAGCAATACTCAATGTTTTAGAGCATAATGTCAATCACATCGCATCGCGGCTGCCGCCGGTGTGAGGCGCGGAATATGTATGGCAAAGGATCGCAAAAAGCATGACCGGGAACGCCCTGTATTCGATTCAATTCGAAAACCGACGGCTCCGCCGACACGAAAAATGGACGAAGGCCGTCCGGAATCGGTGGTGCATCCGTCACTTCGTAAACTGAAGCATAAGCGAAAGATAGTATCGGAGACAGAAAATGAATAGAAACCCTGCGGCTGGGAACCAATCAAAAGGCATTTGGGCACGCCCCGGAATGGAGGTCACCTTCCGGGCCGAGATCATGCCCGGCAAACTGCGAGAAGAGCGTACTTTCCGGATAGCGGAGGTCCGGCCGAGCGGCCGCGTTGTTCTTCAGGATTTCAATGGCGAATATCGGCAGGAGGCATTCGAGAAGATCAATTTTTTGAAAAATCTTACGAAATGATCAGATCTCATAGACCTTACCGATCTCCGCGATCTTCAAATTCTTTATTCCAAGCGCCATTAGTTCTTCGATCACTGTCTGCCGGTACATCGCTTTGATATTCGATACATAAACCGTTGAATGCCGTGTATCAAACTTCGACAGCTCCGCGGCGAGTGACCTCGGCGTCAAATGATGCGACACCTTTGCTAATTCCGAAAACTCATCCGGGAACGCACATTCGACAAAAATCGCGGCGGGGCCTTCGACTGCGGATACTGCGGTCCAGAACTCGTCTGTCTGTGAAGTATCGCCCGAGATACCGATCGCTGTTCCCGAATCCGACACGATAAAACCCGCACTCGGCGGCAAATGATCGACCTCGATCGCTGTTGTCAATAGTGTGCCTATTTTGAACGTACGGCCGAACTCGTATTCGACGTATTCAAGCACCTTGCCGTTCTTGTTGCTCAACTCGGAAAAGCGCGGATAGACCTTCCAATTGAAGACATGTTCTTCAAGGACATCTATCATCTCGCGGGCGGCGTGCACGCGTATCGGCCCCTCGACGGTTGCGAAAAGATCATCGATAAAGATCGGCAGCCCCGCAATGTGATCAAGATGTGTGTGCGAAATCACAATATCGCGGACGGAACTCCGCTGCCGGTCGTCGCAGCCGAACGCGAGGCTTCCCGCGTCAAAGGCAACCGCGTCATTTACAACGAATGTGGTCAGACGCTGCTGCTGCGACACGTCTGCGTCGCCCGAAAAGCTGCTCGGAAGTATCTGAACCCTCATTACAGTTCACCGGGCACAGGTCAATGCCCGCCCGCCGTCTATCTCGTAGGTTGCACCCGTGATCCAAGCCGCCTGATCCGACGCAAGATAAAGTATCAATTCCGCAACCTCCTGAGCTGTGCCGACGCGTCCAAGAGGATGCGTTTCCTTTGAATGCTCAAGAAATGCAGAATAGGCATCGTCGTTCATACCGCCGCGCTTGTGCAGATCGGTAACAACCACGCCCGGATTTACGGCATTGACTCTGATTCCCCTTGGAGCAAGTTCAAGTGCGGCACATCGTGTCAACTGATCGAGAGCAGCTTTCGATACACAATACGAAAGTACATTCGGAAACGAACGTGTGCCGGCCACACTCGACACATTTACGATATTTCCTTTGTTTGCATGCATATACGGAACGCATTTCTGCATAAGGTAAAAGACAGACCGGACGTTGATGTCCATCATTCGATCCCAGTCGGCAAGGCCGGTATCCGCGATCGTACCATTCTTGATGATGCCGGCTGCATTTACGAGAACGTCGATATTCCCGAAAGCCTCTGCGACCGACGATGTCAGACGATCGACCTGAGACACTTCAGTAACATCCGCCGGATGCGGCTTTATCGGTCCGGCGGCACTGCCGGCTTCGTCGCGAAGTTCCTGCAGTTTCTTTTCGCGGCGCGCCACGGCTATGACCGTATCGCCCTTTTCAGCAAAAAGTTTTGCGGCAGCCCTGCCGATACCGCTGCTCGCCCCTGTTACAAGGACCGTTCTGCCATTCATATATGCTCTCAAACGTGACGTCTAAGCATATCAGCGCCCGAGGCAAAGATTCAATATGATCTTTTTACTACGTGAGATGATCGGGAGAAACGACTTGGTCAGTTCGTCTGCATTTGCGGAAGGAACTGTTCGATCGCAGCCCTTGTTTCCTCTTCTTTGCGTGCCTTGAGTTCTGCAACCCAATCACTTACAGTGGCGACAATTTCACGCGCCGTCTGGCGCGGATTATGCTCGACAGGCACGTCGGCTGTCTTTTGCATCTCTGTTTTCTTAATGACCCTTATCTTTGGTTTCTGGTTCATAAGATCTGCTTCATGCGGCCTCGTCACTATACAGAACGTCAGAACCGCCGATCTTTGCATAAGCTGCGACCGAATTTCATACGACCGCACCGGCAGCGAAGTTCAATGAATATATTTCCCGTGTTGACAGTATCCGTATTTAGTTGCAAGTTATTCCTTACGCTTTGAAAAATCACTTGTGAGGAATACCGAATGAGGCATATAGCCGTATCGCTGTTTATTGTACTTTCTATCGCCTTGACGGCCGCGGCTCAGGAAAAGCCTGTGGCCTTTGTCAACGCCAAGATCATCCCGATCGTCGGGCCGCAGCTTGACCAAGGGACGATCATCGTCCAAAACGGAAAGATCGCCGCTATCGGCGACAGCCGATCAATAAAGGTGCCGTCGGGGGCGACGGTAATTGATGCAAAAGGCAAGGTTATAATGCCGGGCCTGATCGATTCACACTCGCACATTGGCGAGCCTTCGGGCGGTGACGCGTCGTCGCCCATACAACCTGACGTTCGTATCCTGGACAGCGTGAACGTCCGTGCCGCCAGTATTCAGCGTGCACAAAGCGGCGGCATTACGACGGTTAATATAATGCCCGGTTCCGGCCATCTGAATAGCGGCCAGACACTTTATCTCAAACTCAGGGACAACGCCGTAAAGATCGATGACCTTATGCTCTATGATGCCGGCGGTAAATATTTGGGCGGGATGAAATTTGCCAACGGGACGAATTCGATCCGTGCCGGCGGCGGCGCCTTTCCCGGAACGCGTGCCAAATCGGCCGCTCTTGTACGTGAGCAGTTCGTCAAGGCTCAGGAGTATCGCGACAAGGTACGAAAGGCGGCCGGCGACGCCTCAAAAATGCCGCCGCGCGACCTTGCGATGGAAGCATTGGTCGAGCTGCTTGACGGCAAGCGTACCGTTCATTTTCATACGCATCGCCACGATGACATTCTAACCGTGATCCGGCTGCAAAAGGAGTTCGGGTTCAAACTCGTACTCCAGCACATCAGCGAAGCGTGGAAGGTCGCCGATGAGATCGCGGCGGCAAAGGTGCCTGCATCGATAATCTTTCTTGACTCTCCGGGCGGAAAACTCGAAGTGTTGGATCTTAAAGCTGAGAATGGCGCGGCTCTGGAAAAGGCCGGCGTACTCGTCGGCTTTCATACCGATGACGGCATCACGGATTCACGCTGGTTCATCCGAAGCGCCGGCATGGCGGTTCGTGCGGGAATGAGCCGTGAAAAGGCCTTGTACGCATTGACCATGGGAAACGCGATCATTCTCGATGTCGCTGATCGCACCGGCTCGCTCGAAGTCGGCAAGGATGCTGATATGATAGTGCTTTCCGGTGATCCGCTGAGCGTCTATACGCACATATTGGAGACCTGGGTCGAAGGCAAGAAGGTATTTGACCGCTCAGACCCGAAAGACTATTTGATACAGGTCGGAGGCGCCGGAGCCGCTTCCGACGGCTTTATTGATACGGACGACTATGACGGAGGGAACGACTAATGTATCCACAAATAAAACAGACCGCTCGATCGGTGAAATTCACTCGGCAAAGCTCTCTTCTGCTCATGCTGTTCCTGCTTTGCGGTTCGGCCGTTACGGTTTTCAGCCAGATCGCGATAAAAGGCGACGAGGTGTGGACAATGACGGGCGATCCGATCGTGAACGGCGTCGTTCTCATAAAGGACGGAAAGATCGAGGCTGTCGGCCCGGCAGCAGCCGTCAAGATACCGGCGAACTACCGCATCATTACGGCAAAATTCGTTACTCCGGGCCTTATTGACGCTCACAGCGTCGTCGGGCTGAACGGCTATATGAATCAGCCGCACGACCAAATGGCCCTTGACGGCAGTGGCCCTATTCAGCCGGAACTGCGTGCAATTGACGCATATAACGCCGAGGAAAAACTGATAGAGTGGATCCGTCAATTCGGTGTTACGACCGTTCACACGGGCCATCAGCCTTCAGCTCTTGTTTCCGGCCAGACGCTTATCGCGAAAACTTCCGGTAAGACCGTTGATGGATCGGTGATCGTTCCCGAGGCAATGATCGCGGTAACGCTGGGCAACAATGCTCTTGCCGGCCAAGGCCGCTCGCCCGGCACAAGGGCAAAGCAGATGGCCATGCTCCGAGCGGAGCTGATAAAGGCTCAGGAGAACAGCAAGAAAACGGATGCGTCCAAAGACTTACGCTCCGCCGCTTGGGTAAGCGTGATCAAACGCGAGATACCGTTGCTTATCACAGCGAACAAGGCTCAGGACATAATGTCCGCTCTTCGGCTGGCGAAGGAGTTCAATCTGCGGATCGTCCTTGACGGAGTTGCCGATGCGCAACTCGTGATGGATGACATCAAGGCGTCGGGCTTCCCGGTCATCGTCCACCCGACGATGGCTCGTGCGGGCGGCGACAGCGCGTCATTGTCAATGGAAGACGCGGCCAAGATCAAGCGGGCCGGCATTCCCGTCGCACTACAAAGCGGCTACGAGGGCTACGTTCCCAAAACCCGTGTCGTTCTTTACGAGGCTGCGATGGCAGCACAGAACGGCCTCTCGCGAAATGATGCGATGGCGCTTATCACGATCGACGCTGCCAAGCTCCTGGGCCTTGACAGCCGCATCGGGTCATTGGCTGCGGGTAAAGATGCCGATATCGCTCTGTATGACGGTGACCCGTTCGAATGGACCTCGCATTGCACAGGGACGATCATTAACGGAGTTGTCGTCAGCGATGTCGTGAGATGAACGGCCCGCATACGCATTACCCTGAGGCGGCACGAACCTGCCGCCTCTTTTATTTGCACTTGCCGAACTTGCATTTTGCGATTCACGCCATTAGGCGATTTCATACGTTCGCCGCCTTGTGCTACTCTTCTTTCGAAAGGAAATCCGTCCGCAAAACCGAATCGCACCTATGAGAATTATCGTTCTTCTGTCGCTTTTTTTGACTCTTGTATCGCTTTCCGTTGCTCAGCAGCCGTCGCCTTCACCGACGCAGCGGCCTGCCGCAACGCCGGAGATCAAAGAAGAACCGCCCGTTACGGCAAAACACAGCATCCGTATCGGCGGCCGAGCCTTGAATTACACGACCACGACCGGCTTCATGCCGATCAAGAACCCGGCAACCGGAGATGTCGAGGCGCATATCTTCTATATGGCATATACGCTTGACAACGCCCCTGCAGGCCGGCCTCTGATGTTCTCATTCAATGGCGGCCCCGGCTCTGCAAGCGTTTGGCTCCACCTCGGAGCGATCGGACCGCGTCGGATCAAGATGCTGGACGACGGCATGCTTCCGCCTCCGCCGTATGAGATGGAAGACAACGCGGCGACGTGGCTCGCTGAAACCGACCTGGTGTTCATCGACCCGGTCGGAACGGGCTATTCACGAGCGGTAAAACCTGAGTTAGGACAAAAATTCTTTGGCCTGAAAGGAGATATTGATTCGGTCGGCGAGTTCATACGGCTGTATCTCGGCCGTAATGAGCGATGGCTTTCGCCGCTCTTCCTTGTAGGCGAATCGTATGGAACAACACGGGCTTCCGGCCTCTCGAATTGGCTCTTTGATCACGGCATTGCATTGAACGGAATTTGTCTCATATCGACGGTTCTCAATTTTCAAACGATCCGCTTCGCCGAGAATAATGACCTCCCGCTTGTCCTGATACTTCCCTCGTATGCAACTACGGCTTGGTATCACAAGCGGCTCTCACCCGCGATGCAAAGCAGATCAGTTACCGAGATCGCAAAGCAGGCGGAAGACTTTGCGATGAACGAATACCTGCCTGCAATGATGCGGATCGACCGTCTGTCGGCATCTGAGCGTGCATCACTGCTCGAAAAATTCAGTGCATTTACGGGCCTGAGTAAGGAATTCATCGACAGAAGTAATTTCCGCGTAGATCTCGGTCAGTTCAATAAAGAATTACTCCGAGGCGAAAGACGAACGACAGGACGCCTTGACAGCCGCTTTAAGGGCATCGACCGCGATGCGGCCGGCAGCAGGCCCGACAGCGACCCTTCGATGGATGCGATCCGGCCGCCATATACTGCGGCGTTCAACGCATACGTTCGCGGTGAACTCGGCTACAGAACTGATACGGAATATTACATCCTGGGCGGCGGTATAAACGCCCCATGGAATTACGGTCAAAGCAACGGCTATGCGGACACAAGTATGTCGCTGAAGGATGCGATGAGCAAGAATCCATATATGAGGATCATGCTCGCGCAGGGATATTACGACATGGCGACACCTTTCTTTGCGGCGGAATACACCGTCTCAGCAATGAACCTTGATCCGACCCTTCGGCGGAATATCGAGTTCAAATACTACGAAGCCGGCCATATGATGTATATCGATGTCAAACAACTGAGGAAGCTGCATGATGACGCATCCGCATTCATCTCAGGCTCGATCAGAAAATAGAACGGCTATCCGCAAAGCGACACTAATGCACGCTCTCTCCGCGTATAAGGCTTACCGCATGCGAAAGAACCGGAGCGATGACCTGAAGGCATTCTTCGACAGCTTTGGTCGATCCCGGCAGATTTATGATAAGCGTTGACCCACGGACACCGCAGACGCCGCGCGAGATCATAGCAAATGGCGTTTTTAAGGCCGTTTCACGACGCATTGCCTCGCTCAGTCCGGGAACTTCGCGTTCGACGACCGCCAGCGTGGCTTCGGGCGTATTATCCCTGGTGCCAAGGCCCGTCCCGCCGGTTGTCAGGATCAGATCGACGCCGCCGCGATCGCAAAGACCTGCGATCAACTCTGAGAGCGGCTGAAGATCGTCCGTGGCCATTGCCCTTTCGGCAACGATCATACCCATAGCGGCCGCAAGTTCAGCCAGCTTATCGCCTGACCTGTCATTCTCAAGCGTTCGTGTGTCGCTTATTGAAATGATCGCCGTCCTGATATCCATAACAGCCCAAATCTGAATGATCTGCGGCGAATTAATTCAATACGCCGTCCGTTGTGTCCCGTACTCATTCTGCCTCAGCGAATCGTCCGCTGCCCGATGAGCTTAAGTATCGCTTCAGATTCACAAGTATAACGCCGGCCGCGACCAACATCATCCCTACGATCGAAAGGAAACTCTGGCCCTCGCCGAAAATCAGCCAACCGGCAATAACGGCGTAAATGATACCGGTATAATTAACGATCGCCACTCCGGCTACTCTTTCCTTCTGAAGAGCATCGGTCAAAAAGATCTGGCCAAGCTGTGAAAATACTCCAAGCCCGAGTAGCCAAAGCCAATCCCATCCCGATGGCATAACTCTTTCATAGAACAGCGAGAACCCGCCGAATATCGCGCCGACAAGCTGAAAGTGCAGCACGATGGTCAGCGGATGCTCCTTGCCGCGAAGGCTTCTGACGAGGTTATATGCTACGCCTGAGCAGAATGCCGATGCAACGCCGAGCACAAGATAGAACGGCACGACCCTGTCGTCAACGCGGTGGATCAACAGAACTCCACAGAATGCCGCGGCGTAAGATACCCAATGCAGCACCGTCATCTGCTCCTTAAGCACAAAGATCGCGATCACGGCGGTAAAGATCGGCGAAAGATACTGAAGCGTTTGTGCCTGGGCAAGCGGAATGTGCTGAAGGGTTACGAAGAAAAAGAATAATGCCGCTGTACCAAAAAGCCCGCGAAGTACGAGCATTAAGTGATTGTCGCCGATCATGCTTGCTTTCGTACGCCGCAGTCCTGCGATACAAAGCACCGTCGCTATGGAGCAGCGAAAGAAAACAGCCTCCATTGCAGGCAAGTGTGACACCTGCTTGACCAAAGCGTTGGCAATAAAAAAACACAGGGTCGAAAGGAACATCGACCTTACACCCGGCGTGATGTATCTCGGCTCAAAGCTCAAACTAGGAGGGTAAAGCGCAAGCGGCAAAGTTGCAACGAGGCGCCATCAGCTTTTGCCGCAGCCGCAGTCATCTTCGCAGTTTTTCGCAGAGAAAGAACGGCGCTTCTTCGCGATGTGAACGCCGGCATACGCCAACGCTGCGGCGACGATCAAAACAACAATGAGGAGTTGTACGGCCATCACTCGAATCCCAGCAATTTTCCGCCCTGATAGGTTATGAACGCGGCGGCATAGGCGATAACGGTCATATAGCTGAACATAAAGATCGGCCAGCGCCATGAGTTCGTTTCGCGGCGCACGACTGCCAGCGTCGAGACACACTGCATCGCAAGGACAAAAAATACCATCATCGACAGCGCCGTCAGCGGCGTCCATGCCGGCCTGCCGTCGTCGGTCTTTGCATCACGAACGGCCGCTATCAGCGTTTGCGAGCCTTCATTCTCATCCTTTCCGACGCTGTAAATAATGCTTAGCGTCGAGACGATAACCTCGCGCGCAGCAAAGCTCGCGATCAGTGCCACCCCGATTTTCCAGTCGAACCCTAACGGCTTTATCACCGGTTCGATCGCGTGGCCGAGCATGCCGGCAAAACTGTGCTTGATCTGTTCTGATTCAGCGACCTTCTCTTCCTCCGATTCACCGCCCGCCTCAGCCGTCTCTGCCGCAACTGCCGCACCGGAAGGCTGTGCCGTGTTCAGGGTTCTTGGAAAATAGGTCAACGCCCAAAGTATGATCGATATCGCAAGTATGACCGTACCGGCACGTTTCAAAAAGAGCCACGCCCGTGAGATCATGCTCATCACGACCGTCCGCACATTCGGAAGCCGATAGGGCGGCATCTCCATAAGGAACGGCGGCGGCGGCGCCTTCAGGAGCGTTCTTTTCAAAATGAACGCCACTGCGATCGCAACGAATATGCCTATCGCATACATTAACAGCATCAGCACCGCACCGAGCGATATGAACCCGAAAACATATTGAGTGCCGAAGAACGCTCCGATCATAAGCGTATAAACCGGAAGACGAGCCGAACACGACATAAACGGCGCGACAAGCATGGTCGCGAACCGGTCGCGCCGATCTTCGATGGTACGAGTGGCCATGATCGCCGGTATCGCACAGGCAAAACCGCTCATCAGCGGAAGGAACGCTTTTCCGTGCAGCCCGACACGCGACATTAGCTTATCCATCAGGAACGCCGCCCGGGCCATATAACCGGTATCTTCGAGGATCGAAATAAACAGGAAGAGCAGAAGTATCTGCGGCAGGAAAACAACGACGCCTCCGACGCCCGCGATCATTCCGTCAGCTAAGAGATCGGTCAAAATGCCCGGCGGCAGCGACGTCTTAACGGCATCGCTCATTGCCCCGAAAACGCCCTCTAAAAGCTCCATCGGCAGCGTCGCCCATGAGAAGATCGCTTGAAAGACGATCATCAAAATCCCGATCAGAATGACAAGGCCGAAGAATTTGTGTGTCAGGACCTTATCTATCTTTGATGAACGCAAGTGCGCCTTGCCGTCGCCTACCCGTGCAGAATCCTGTACCGCATTAGAAATAAAATTGTAGCGGGCAAAGATCTTGCCATGCGGGCCGGACTGGTCCGGCTCCGGTATCTCCGGAACTTCGGGGTGCGTTCCGATCAGAGGCGTGATCTTGGCAGCCAGTTCATCCAGCCCTTCGCCGGCGCGTGCATTGACCGGAACGACCGGTACCTTCAGAGTTCGCGATAAGCGTTCGACGTCTATTTCTTCAGCAAGCCCTTCATATGAATCCATCATCGTCAGAGCGACGATCACCGGCACGTCGAAATCATAGAGCTGCGTAACAAGATAGAGATTGCGTTCGAGATTTGTTGCATCGACAACAGCGATCACGACATCCGGCTTACGAACGCCGCTCTGCTGCCCTGTGATAACATTACGGGCGATCTGTTCGTCAAGCGAGGTCGCATCGAGGCTGTACAGCCCCGGAAGATCGATCAGTGTTGCAGATCGATCGCCCAACTGCCAATGCCCTTCTTTGCGTTCGACGGTTACGCCGGGATAATTCGCAACTTTCTGCTTTAGGCCTGTTAATTGGTTGAAAAGACTCGTCTTGCCGGCATTGGGATTGCCGGCCAGGACGACGGTGATACTTCGATCGTCAGCGTCGCGAGGCATCGACTCAGGCAGCGACCTCGATCGAACTTGCTTCGCTGCGGCGGATCGCAAGACTATAGCCTCTTAAATGCACTTCGATAGGATCACCGAAAGGTGCCGCCTTTACGACACGCAAAACGACACCCGGAATGACGCCCATCTCAAGCAGCCTGCGCGTGATACCGTCATTTCCGTTTACCGCAACGACCCGGGCCTCACACCCGAGCGGCGTCTCGTTTAGCGTCTTGTTTAACTCTGATTCCTTTTCCATCGTTCTTCGACGATCCGTAAAGCATTAGTTTAGCCTAATTGAAAGCAGTTTTCAATTTCAAATTACAAGCGGAGAAAACTTTTTTCAGCGACGGCAGCGAGAAGTTACTTGTACAGTGAAGCGTCTTTGATGACGAGATCAGCTTGGTATTGGCCGATGTTCACCCGCAGAGGCACGCGGCTGCTGTCGAGCGACAGCCAAACCTTGATCCCGAAAACATCTATCTGCGGATTTCCGGTGTTCACCGTTACAGATTGAGCGAGGACCTTTTGGCCGCCGATCGTGATCGTCTCTGCATCGCCAGGCATCAGGCGGAAAATATAGGGCTTATCAATCCAAAATACAGCAACTCGCGTATCGTTCACAGGATTTGTCGAGTCCTTGCTGCGTTTCAGGTTAAAGGAGCGCATTGCGTATAGCAGCGATAACATATCGTGCGTACCGACAGGCACATCGGCCTTTCCGCCTCCGTAAGATACGCTGCCCGTCTGCGCATCGAATGTGAGCGATTGGGTAAGCGAAGCCATCGAACCGCCCGCTTTGATGTCAAAATTAAACGGTACGAGCGTGTCGGGATTCACTCTGGTACTCATCATGTCCCCTTTTTGAAGAGCCTTTTGATCGGCTGCGGCGGCATTGATCTCGGCAATAAGAAGCAGACTGTCGCGGCCGTTGAAGAGCGTCCGCTCCCTTGCCTGCATCGTCATATCAGCGACATATCGTCCGCCGAGGCCTATCTTATATTCGAGTTTCTCGCCCAACGAGAATGCAAGCTCACTCAGCAGCGGTTGGTTCCGGATATACGGTGTAGGCGTGGGTATCGGCTTCGGCGTTGGCCTCGGCACGGGTGTGGCAGCAGGTGTCGGTGTCGGCTTTACTGCGGCCGGCACGGGTTCGACAAGGCCTGACAATTTCGCGGTGAACGGCCCTTTCGACGTATTGAATCGGATAAGCACCGGGAGGTGCCTCTCATCAGTCGAAAAGCCAACGCGCAGGTCTTTTACGCCGAGTTCGTCAAAGAACGTGCTTTGGATAAGCGAGATCGCCGCGTCAAAATCGCCGCTGTCAGTTGATATTTTCTCTGAACCGCTTGGCTGTGCGGTAAGTGTGTAGGTTTGGCCATTCTCACTAAATATGAATGTTCCTATACCGGCAGCCGCGCGAAGCCTGTAAACAAGCGTTACGAGGTCAAGCGGCGGTTCAGCAATATTCAGGTTGTTGGTTATCCGCTCGCTCGGTATCACCACGGCATCATTCGTGCTTTTAATGTAGAGCGGCAGCCCCGTATCCGGTGCCGCATAAACGATACGCGATTCGTCGATCATCGCGAACGCTGCACTCACGATATCAAAGGTTTTCGATCTTGAACGCAGCTCCACTGCTCGGCGCCCTTGAAGCCTGCCGTCGGAGACCACTTGGAATTCCAAGAATGCCACATTATCCAGGTTGCTGTACGAGACGTTGTATGAAAGCTTTTCGCCGACACGAAAAATGGATGACGGCTCAGCCGTATCCTCGGCGTTCTGTGCAGCGGCGGTGCTGTAAATGCAGGCCGCAAACGCAGCCGCCAGCATCAGCCGCCAAAACACCTTGTTCACAATATGTAACTTCCTAATTCCGGCCATTTGCCTCGTAAATAAGGGACTCAAGTGCTGCGACACGATCAGATGCCGCGATAATGGGCCTGCCGACCACGACGTACGATGAGCCGGCAGCGATAGCACCGCCGAGGGTCATTACACGCTTTTGGTCGTCGAACGTTGCATCTTTCGGACGAATTCCCGGCGTTACGATCAAGAGATCATCGCCGCAAGCGGCACGTATCGCAGCCGCCTCTTGAGCTGACGCAACAACGCCGTCAAAACCCGCATTCTTAGTCAAAACCGCAAGCCGAACGACCTGCTCGGCCGTTGATGACTCGACGCCGACCTCAGAAAGTGTGCTCCGGTCCGAACTTGTCAGCACGGTCACACCTATCAACAGAGGGCTGCGAAGCCCTGCCTCCGCACACGCTGAACGAACCGTTCGAGCCGTTCTGCGCATCATTTCGCTGCCGCCGGCAGCGTGAACATTGAGCATCCATACTCCAAGTTCGGCAGCCGAAACGGATGCTGACGAAACAGTGTTCGGAATATCATGGAACTTCAGATCCAAGAAGACATCTTCGCCGCGGTCAGCCAATTTGCGTACAAAAGACGGCCCCGCAGCAGTGAAGAGTTGCAGGCCGACCTTGAAAGCGCCGACCTTTCCATGCAGCTCATCAACGATCTTCAATGCGGCATCTCTATCCGCCACGTCGAGAGCAACGATGACCTTTGACCTGATATCGTTCGGCTGCATGGAAAATGAGGCGTTGGTCATCAAATGATCATTCCATGTCGAGCGGATTGCGGAACGGCGTATCGTCCGACGTATCCGCCCGTTTCAACGCTTCTTTGAATTTTTCTTCAAGCAAACGTTCGCGGTCTTTCATCGAGGATAATTCCTGTGCGAATATCTGGTCACGCTGCTGCTTTTGCTTGTCCAACTCGCCCTTTAGATCCTCGAACGATCCCGTAACCTTCTTCTTTTCTTCATGCGCAAGCAAGGCTCCGGTTTCGGCATCGATCGTCAGTGATGCTTCGCAACAAGGACAAATGATACTGAACTTATCCATATCTCGGATCGATTATACCCGAATTTTCGATCTATTGTTTTGCGCCTGTCGGGTCATTCGGGTCGGTGCGTTTTGCCGCCGGCCGCGAGATACCTGCATTTGCAAGCAGATCATTGGACGAAACGGTCGCCAGATCCCTTATACGATCGCCGGGTGCGGACAGGGTCCGCCCGTTTCGCAGCCAATATTTTATCGTGGACTTTTGCGGGCTTTGCCAAGTGCGCTCGACCTTAAGCAATTGCGGATCGCTCTTAAAAGTGCGGGTCTCGACAAACTGGCCACTCTTGTTCATCGTTGAACTCATCGTCGAATTTTCCGGTGCCGGGACAACAGGAGGCGGCGGGATAGGTCCCATCGCAGGCGTATCGACGATCCTTCGACGGCCGTTGACCGGATCAATTTGCCCGGCGGGCCCCTTAGAGGCCATATCGGCATTTGCCGCACTTGCGTCGGGAGTCGTATTTGAGGCAACTGACGGTTGGCCCGCTGTCGGGCTGATGTTGCCGCCGTTCGCGGCCGGCTGTTCGGGAACGGCGCGTTGCCCCGTTGTGGTATTAGATGCAGAATGCGGTGCTGCAGTATTGTCAGTTGCCGGCGCGGACGAACACGCTCCAAAACTCAAAGCCGCCGCGAAAAGCATCGGGTAGATCAACTTCATTATGTTTGTAGCCTCTGGTTTCAGATCGTAAAAACCTGCATCAAACGTCGTAATACATTGAGAACTCAAGCGGATGCGGGCGCAGCCGCATCGGTGTGATCTCGCTGTTGCGTTTGTAAGATATCCATCGCTCGATCAATGAGCTTGTAAAAACGTCACCCTTAAGCAGGAATTCATGGTCATTTTCAAGTGCGGTCAACGCTTCATCAAGGCTTCCCGGCAGCGAAGGCACGTTCGCGAGTTCTTCCGGCGGCAGATCGTAAATATCCTTATCGAGAGGCTCGCCGGGATCGATGCGATTCTGAATACCGTCGAGGCCAGCCATCAGCAATGCCGCGAACGTCAGATACGGATTGCACGACGGATCCGGCGGGCGGAATTCGAGCCGCTTCGCTTTTGGCGACGACGAGAACATCGGAATGCGAACGGCTGCGGAGCGATTGCGTGCCGAGTATGCGAGATTCACCGGAGCCTCGAAATGCGGAACCAGCCGTTTGTAGCTGTTGGTAGTCGGGGCCGCGAGGCCCACTAGGGCCGGTGCGTGTTTCAGCAGTCCGCCGATGTAGAATTTCGCCATTTCCGAAAGCCCGGCGTATTGATCACCCGCGAACAGCGGTTCGCCGTCCTTCCAGAGCGATTGATGACAGTGCATTCCCGAGCCGTTATCGCCGTAGAGCGGCTTCGGCATAAAGGTTGCCGTCTTCCCTGCCGCATGGGCAGTATTCTTGACTATGTACTTGAAAAGCATCAAGTTATCGGCCGTGTGTAGGAGATTTGAGAAGCGAAAATCGATCTCACATTGTCCGGCGGTGGCAACTTCGTGATGATGGCACTCTACGGAGATGCCAACTTCGGCCAGAACCGCCGAGATCGTATTTCGCAGATCGATCAAAGTATCGAGCGGAGCGACCGGGACATACCCTTCTTTTGCTCGGATATGATATCCGTTGTTGGGAAACTGAGCATCGCCCTCGCGCTTGCTGTTCCAATGCCCTTCATCGCTTTCGATTCGATAGCCGGCCGAGTGCTGTTCATTGTGATAATTCACTTGATCGAAGATAAAAAATTCAGCTTCGGGGCCTATATAAATAGTGTCGGCCAAACCGGTGAACTTAAGATAGCTTTCGGCACGCTGCGCGACAGAACGCGGATCAAGCCAATAACCTTCTTTCGTTATCGGATCGACAGCGTTCGCGATCAGGCAGAGCGTTGTATCATCGATGAACGGATCGATCCAGAACCTCGACGGGTCAGGTATCAGCAGCATATCCGATTCATGGATAGCGGCCCATCCGCGCAAACTCGAAGCATCGAATCCGAAGCCGTCTTCAAAGCTGTCCTCATCGAGGCGGTCGATCGGAAATGTCAGATGATGCCAAGAGCCGATTAGATCCGTGAATCTTAGTGAAACGAACTTCGCCTCCTGGTCGGTCGCATATGTAAGTATTGTTTTCGGGTTCATTTGATCTCCTGATCCAAAAATGGCCGCAGCCCTTCAAAAGGGCTTGCCGCAAACTTGAGATTTTAACCTATTTATCGGTCAACCCAAAAGGAAATTTTGCGAAGTATGCGAGGGGTTGGAGGTGTTCAGCCCAATCGGAGCGTTTCCAATAAGATCGTATCGGCCTCTAGCCCGCATCAGGAGCTGAAATGCGCCCGATAAGGTCATATTCGTATGCTTCGGTGATCTCGACATCGTAGATCGCACCAATGACAGGTTCGAAGCCGTCAGGCATATCATTTATAAGGATATATCCGTCGATCTCCTGTGCTTGCCCTTGCAGCCGCCCTTGGAACAGCAGATCGGATTCCTGCGATATTCCTTCGAACATCACCTTGAACGTCTTGCCGACCTTAGCTTGATTGAGCTGCTTGCTGATCTTTGCCTGCTCTTGCATAAGGCGGTCTCGCCGCCTTTTTGCAACCCTCGCATCAACCTTATCCGGCAGATCATAGGCAGCCGTACCCTCTTCATCCGAATACGTAAAAACACCGACATTATCGAAACGGCAGTTACGGATGAATTTGACCAATTCTTCAAAGTCCTCCTCGGTCTCACCGGGAAAGCCAGTTATGAAGGTCGTCCTGATCGCGATACCGGGAACTGCGTCCCGAACTCGGCCGATCAATCGTTCAAGGCTTTCTCGGGTTCCGCCGCGTTTCATTAGCTTGAGTACATTTCGCGAGGCGTGCTGGAGCGGCATATCGAGATATTTTGTAACCTTTGCCGTCTCAGCGATTGCCGACAGGAACGCAGGCGAAATATGCGTCGGAAAGGCATACATAGGCCTGATCCACTCGATGCCTTCGATCTCGCCAAGCGACCGTAGAAGCCTTGCAAGTGCATCGACCTCGCCGCGGTCCTCACCGTAACGCGAGCTGTCCTGAGCAACAAGTGTGATCTCCTTCACGCCGTCATCGGCAAGCTGACGTGCCTCATTTAGTATCGACTCGGGCGTGCGTGAGCGAAAACTTCCCCGCATCGAAGGTATCGCACAAAACGAACATGGACGGTCACAGCCCTCAGCGATCTTTATGAATGCTGTATGTTTTTGCGTTGCACGCATTCTCGGCGTGTGTTCGTCATAGAGAAATGTCGAGGATTTGTTGCCGATCGGAGTAATGGTCAGCTTTTTCGCATCGTATTCCGCATCTGCCGCCCGCGTGATCTGAGTCAACTGCGATGTGCCGATGAATGCATCGATCTCAGGCATCTCGCGGATCAGGTCGTCGCGATAACGCTCGACCAGACAGCCGGCAACGACCACACGGCCTGTTTTCCCTTCCTCTTTCCAGCGTGCTGCTTCGAGGATGGCATCTATCGATTCCTGCTTTGCCGACTCGATAAAGCCGCACGTATTGATCACGACCGTGTCAGCCTCTGCAGCATCACTCGTGATCTCGTAACCGTGCTCGGCAAGCGTACCCATCATCACCTCGCTGTCAACGAGATTCTTAGGACACCCAAGACTGATAAAACCAACCTTTTTCATTCAAATACTACTTAGAGAACGACATAAGCTCAGTCGTCGCTTCAGTGATGACCCCTGTTTTTGTTATGTTCTTCACGATACCTACGTCCTTTGCAAACCACACCGTCGTCTTCATGTCCGTCTTAACGGGTACCGTAATACCTTTTACTTTGACCGTAATATCCAATTCAGTTTTGATCTCGACCTTGACGGCATCGAAGGTTCCCGCCGGAACCGTAACCGACTCCGTACCTATCACCTGTGCGTTTTGCCCCACTTTTCCTTCACCGCTGCCTATTTGAGCGTCGTTAGGGCCGTTTATGGTTTCGCGGACATGGTACTCGGCCGACCAATTTGCCCCCGGTACGAAGCGTCCATCTTGAGGGATCGTTACACCGCTGCTATCCAAGGTATCGATCTTCGCCATGGTGCCGCTCTTTTCCATATCGATAGAATTGTCATATTGGACTGCAAGCAGGCCTTCGGCCGTGCACTTCCAGTTGATATGAGAGCTGACATTGCCGAAATCCGAATCGACCGTGAACCCTTCGTCAGCGATATTCGAGATTTTTTCCGTGTATTCCCGCTCTTGCAGCGGCCCTTTTGCATAGGTGATTCGATATTTACGCGAAATATCCGGCCCGACAGGAAAATATGCGTTGCTGCAAAGCCCCGTGGCGGCGCCCGCCGTATGCCCGCCGTTACTGGGCACGCCGGAATTAGAAACACTCGAATTTGTAGCCGAATTGCCGGTGGACGGCATGAATTTGCTCAAGCTGCATCCGAGAACGACCATCAAAACGGCTGCAGCAGCGGCGAGACCGCCAGGTTTCAATTTCATACGTAACGCTCCTGTTCAACTATTGTTCGAGTGCCTCCAAAGACGCCTCGATCTCCGCAATTTGCGACTCCGACAAGGCCTTTCTGCCAAATCGCACTTCATTGTAACGCTCGGTTACGAACACTGCGCCCGGCATTCCGACAGAATATGCAAATTCGAGCGGTGTCTGCTGCGGAAGCCGCACCTTGCCTTGTTTCTCAAGCGAGCGGATCATACGTTCATAAAAGATCACGACCGAGGCTTCAGACCGGCGGCCGAACCTGTGCTTGAGTTTCTGCCAAAGTATCGATTTTACTATCCGCCGCCGACCGCGAACAACCCCGAGTATCAGAACGACCGCGCCGATAATGACGGCAAAGCCAACAACGACGGCCCGTACGCTGGTGATCAGGCCGTTCTCACCGCGAAGATCTTCGAACCACTCGTGCATGATCGAACGCAGGCTTACCGAAAGTGAACCAAGCTCTGCCGAATAATGTTCGAGGCTTCCAGTTATAGAACGCGTTACTGAGCTCTGCCCTTGATCGTCGTACGCCACAAAGTACTGTATCCAAATAGCATCCAGAGCCTCAATATACTTTCCGATCTCCGCCAAAATGCCGCCCGCGGCCGCCTGATCATACGATGGCGGCGTCGGGTCGAATGTTACCCAGGAGCCGGCGCCGGGGAAATATGCTTCAACCCACGCATGTGCGTACTTTTGACGAACGATATAAAGGCCCGCCGTCGGATTGTATTCACCGGTATGAAAGCCGGTAACGACACGCGATGCTATGCCTTGCGAACGTAGCATCATCACCATCGAACTGGCGAAGTATTCACAGTGCCCCACGCGGTTATTGAAGAGAAAATCCGAAAGAGGCTCAGGCCCGCCGTTCTTCATTTCGAGGGTGTAGCCGTAATTCGTCTTCAAATATTGTTCGATCGCGCGAGCTTTGTCGTACCGCGATCGGGCGTCTTGCGTAACATCGTGAGCAAGTTCCGCAACCCGATGATCAAACTCTTCCGGAAGTTGAAGGTAATTTTCGAAACTGTGATCATATCCCTCGTTATCGCCGCGGAGCGCCGCGGCGGAAGGCACGGTCGTATCTGAAAAAACCTCGTACGAAATGCGTTCGCCATTCGGCAAATACGACAGGTCGCCGGTCGGGTCTCGGTAAAGCATCGGAAAGCTGCTCTTGAGAGTTGTCGCCTTTGGCACAGCAAAAAGTACAGGCGTATCAAGCGGCTCAAGGAAGATCTCCTGCTTGATGACATCTGTCGGCGTGCTTGTACGGGAAAGGTTGAAGACGCCATCGACAGGCTGAAGTATCTGCCTGCCGCCTCGGCCGGAGCTGCTCCATGTTCGGTTGTCGAAGGTATCTAGAGCGACGCCGCGAAAATACAGCTCGACCGGCCGAACTTGCTTGCCTGAGATCCGCACACGCATAACGACCGCGTCATTCTGCTGTATTCGCCCGATCGCACCCAGCTGCATACGATCCGAAAAGCCGGTCATCGTTGAGACAGTTGATTGGCGGCTTCCGAGCCCCGCGCCGCCGACGCGCGGCAGTACGAAAAATAACGGGACCGCCAATGCTGTTATCGCGACGATCAGAAGTATAGCCGCTATCGGAAGTGAACGAATCGACAAACCGCGTTTTAAGTCCGCGATTTTACGATGATCGGGATCGGCAAGGCACATTTCGCCGGCCGCACGCCTGCGGGTTCGCTCGATCTCGAACGTAATGACCGCCAATACTGCAACCGCGACATACACAACCAGTATGGCCAGATACGGCAGGCTTATGCTAAGCCCCGCACCGAGCAACACCTCAAAGAACGCCATCAAATAGAGAAACACCCAATCTCTGTCAGCCTTCTTTTGAATAAGTTTGAGTACCGTAAGTGTTATAACGAGACGTGAGAGCATCCCGGAAATCATGGCCTCCGTCCCGTTGAAGCTGATAAGCGAAAATTCATATGCAGCGTAATAGAACGGCAGTGCCAGGACGATCAGCGCGGTCCCGAGCCTTTCGGATATCTGCCATCGGCTGCCCTCGATCAAAGCCGCGACCGTGAACGCAATGACAAAGAGGCCCGTGCCGATCGGCCCGAACGTTCCTGAGATCCAAAGCGATGCAAAGCCGCAAAGGACGGCCGCATACGAGATCACCATAAAGAAGCGTTCAAATGACATCCGATAAATAGTTTACACTTGAAGCGAAACGGTGAACACCATCAAAGGGGCAGCGCGAATATACAAAAAGGCTGTCCACCAAATGATGAACAGCCCATTCTCTATAAATTAGATCCGGCGACTTCCTACTTTCCCACACGTGAAACATGCAGTATCATCGGCTCTAACAGGCTTAACTTCCGTGTTCGGGATGGGAACGGGTGTGACCCTGTCGACAAAATCACCGGAAAACTGTAAAAGATCGTTAACCCGATCTCTAATAACTGAATATATGCAGATGTCCACTACGAGCTGCTTGATAAAAAACTTGCTAGTCAACAAATTTTATGGTCAAGCCTTGGGACAATTAGTACTGGTCAACTAAGTACATTACTGCACTTACATCTCCAGCCTATCAACGTGGTGGTCTTCCACGAGTCTCACTGGCAAAACTTATCTTAGGTCTGGCTTCACGCTTAGATGCATTCAGCGTTTATCCATACTCCACTTAGCTACCGAGCGCTACCGCTGGCGCGATAACTCGTACACTAGAGGTGGATCCAACCCGGTCCTCTCGTACTAAGGTCAGATTCCTTCAATTTTGCTGCGCCCACACCAGATAGGGACCGAACTGTCTCGCGACGTTCTGAACCCAGCTCACGTACCACTTTAATCGGCGAACAGCCGAACCCTTGGGACCTTCTTCAGCCCCAGGATGTGATGAGCCGACATCGAGGTGCCAAACCCTGCCGTCGATGTGAACTCTTGGGCAGGATCAGCCTGTTATCCCCGGCGTACCTTTTATCCGTTGAGCGACGGCACTTCCATAAGCGACCGCCGGATCACTAACTCCTACTTTCGTACCTGCTCGACGTGTATGTCTCGCAGTTAAGCTGGCTTATGCGTTTACACTCTGCGGCTGATTTCCAAACAGCCTGAGCCAACCTTCGAGCGCCTCCGTTACTCTTTAGGAGGCGACCGCCCCAGTCAAACTACCCGCCTGATAATGTCCCTGAACCGGATTACGGCTCGAGGTTAGAGTCCAAACAAGCAAAGGGTGGTATCTCACCGATGGCTCCGCCAAGCCCAAAAGCCTGACATCAAAGCCTCCCACCTATGCTGCGCATTACTTGCCCGAAGTCACTATCAAGTTGTAGTCAAGGTGCACGGGGTCTTTCCGTCTAGATGCGGGAAACCGGCATCTTCACCGGTACTACAAGTTCGCTGTGCCCCTCGTTAAGACAGCTTCCAGATCGTTACGCCATTCGTGCAGGTCGGAACTTACCCGACAAGGAATTTCGCTACCTTAGGACCGTTATAGTTACGGCCGCCATTCACTGGGGCTTCGATTCGCAGCTTCGCCTTACGACTAACCACTCCTCTTAACCTTCCAGCATTGGGCAGGCGTCAGCCCCCATACGTTGTCTTTACAACTTTGCGGAGACCTGTGTTTTTGTTAAACAGTCGCCTGGAACATTTCTCTGCGACCGCGCTCTTGGTGAACGCGGCTATCCTTCTCCCGAAGTTACGGATACATTTTGCCGAGTTCCTGAACGAGGGTTCTCACAAGCACCTTAGAATTCTCATCCCACCTACCTGTGTCGGTTTGCGGTACTGCCAGTGGAGTTTGTATAGATGAACGGGAATTTTCTTGGCAACTGGGGTCGGCAGCTTGTTCCGTTCCCGAGGGAACGTACTTTCGTCCGCGTATTTAGCCTTGCGCCGCCCGGATTTTCCTAAGCGGCAGCCTATTTACTTCAACGGCATCCATCAGCCGTCCTGCTTACCCTGTTGCGTCAACCCACATCACAAACCCATGGTTCCGGAATATTAACCGGATCTCCATCGACTACGCCTCTCGGCCTCGCCTTAGGTACAGACTAACCCTGCGCAGATTAACTTGACGCAGGAAACCTTAGGTTTTCGGTGCGTATGGTTCTCACATACGTTATCGCTACTAATGCCGACAAAGTCTTTTCTGATCACTCCAACCGTCCTTACGGATCGGCTTCACAGTTACAGAATGCTCGCCTACCATGAATAAATTCATCCAAAGCTTCGGTGAATAGTTTAAGCCCCGTTATATTGTCGGTGCAGGGCTACTTGACCAGTGAGCTATTACGCTTT